>Ga0207695_10000195_pt1 | contig 171154 bp, 134 predicted proteins | sample KBSC54metaG_FD_184354 | JGI IMG/M metagenome (GOLD analysis project Ga0207695, IMG submission 184354) | Corn rhizosphere microbial communities from Kellogg Biological Station, Michigan, USA - KBS C5-4 metaG (SPAdes) (version 2) | ecosystem: Host-associated > Plants > Roots > Rhizosphere >...
CTCGCCGGGTTGCTGTGGCCGAATCGTGTTCACTTTCGTTGTGGTCGTTCTGGTTCTTTCCGTTGCTCTCCACACTACCTCGCGGCAGCGCAGTTACTTCAAGTTCTCGGCTGGACAACGGCTCCAACCGGGTGGGCTCTTGCATCCCACAGGATCGCGCTGCTTCGCAGCGCACTAGCTCCGGGCGATAGCCCGGAGATTGGCTGGCTGCGAAACAGCCCTGGAGGGGCGTCGGGACACCGGACGCAGCGATGAACACAGGGAAGTGATGTTTTGCAAAGAAACGATTTATATAGTTGAGAGCGCGCAATCCGACGCCCCATCCGGGGCTGTCTACCGCCTCCGATTCTCCGGGCTGTCGCCCGGAGCTACTGTCCGACGGCCCTCCGGGCCTGTGTCAAACGAGAGCACTTCGTGCAAAGCGCGATCGCGCAAGTCGCCGGAAGGAAATGTCTGCGCCCAAGCGAGTGCGGATGCCGCATCCTGTTGCGCCCATTGATGGAGAACCGAAATCACCGCCTCCTCCTGAACGGGGCCTGGGGTGATCTCCCTGAGAACATACTGGGCGGCTGCTTTCGCATCGGTCTGCGCCCAGAGAAAACCGATGCGGGCGGCCAGATCCGACCGGAGGTCGCTTGGCGGTTGCGCATCGATCCATTCACGCGCGGCCGCGAGATCAGCCGCTGCCCATTGCTGGGCCAGATTCTCCACCACGGCACCCGGAGCCTGATCGAGCCGGCAGCTCAGGGCGAGTTGCAAGGCTTCGCGTGGATCAAGCTCCGCCCACCGATAGCACAGCGCCGTCAAAGCTTCGTTTCGCCGCTCGAGATCGGGAATCCGCCCGGCGGCCTTGAGGGCCGTTTGCAACTCCGCTTTCCTGCGCACGATCTCAGCCCGCTGACCTACCCGCTCCGCCGCATCCGGCTCTTCGGATTCGGTCTTCGATGGAGCCACCTCAGGAGATGCAGGGTGCTCGGAAACATCCGGTACTATTATGCATTCAGTTTGCGCCAAGGCCGGCTTTGGGTTGGAAGGAATTTTCGAGAGAGATTCAGGTGCAGGCGACTCGAACCATGCGATGGCGGCAGCGATGCAGGCACAGGCAATGGCGAAGCTCGGGAGCCAAACAATGATTCTCATAGAATGCATCGGCTTCCGGGCCGGCCCAAGGCGAGATCCCGGGCCAGCCCGAAGTCAGTGACTATTCTCAGTAGCCAGGTGCAGCCGGGATTTCCGCAAACGTCGCGTTGGTTTGGGTGGTCGAATCGGCGGCGGTGGTCGCGTTGATGGAACCGGAGACATTCACTAGGTACCGTGTGGAGTCGGTCCACATCTGATAGGAACACATCGCGGTATTCGATAGCCCGGTCACGCGGCGGAAACTGGCGCTGTCATTGAAGGCCGAGGTGCCATCAGCGGTATCCACCCACACCGTGCCGTCAGTACGCACACGCAGGTAGCGGCCGGGGAAGTTGATGGACTCGAATGCGACGCCAGTCAGTCCGGACAGTCCCGTAACAACGCGGAACTCAGAGTCCTGGGCCGGATACGGATCTGCGGCAAGATAGCCGCGAAAGCTGGAATGGCGGATGTATTGGTTCGTTGTCGAGGAGAGACGGAGGCGGCGCACCGTGCTTGCCTCAGTAAACATCCACTGCTGCTCATTGCCACCGGTGTATTGCCACTGGATGACGTTCGCGCCATCGGCTGTGGAAGCGGCGGCCACGGCGATGCATTTGCCGCTATGGACCGGTGTGATCCGGTAATAGTTTGAGTCCGTGAGGGTGAAGATAAACTTCTGATTGTTACCACCCAAATAATCCCACAACTGGACTTTAGCGCCGTTTGCCGTGGAAGCGCCGTTGATATCCATCGAACGGCCGCTGAAGGCGCCAATGACCTGATATTGACCGGAGCCAAGGCTGGTGACCGTCCAGTTCTGGCTGTAGGCGATATTGGGATCGGTAATCGCGTACTGCTCGAGATTCGTGCCGTTGACGGTGCCATTGTTATAGGCGGTCAAACCACTGCCACTATGGCGTGCCGTCACCTGGTAAACACCGGAAGGGACGCTGGTGGCGACGGGATCGCGATAACTCGTCAGAGTCGTGAACCCGAGGTGATCAAACGCACTTCCGGAGGCGCCATATTGGGGGCCGCCATCGGGCCGGATGGACGCGGCCTTTTGCTCGATCTCGGGAATCGCCAGACCGAGGCGCTGTTCATAATGACCGACGATCGTGTCCCAAATCGCGCGCGAAGCACCCTGTCCGGCATTGGACACGACGCTGACTGTATTGGATGCGCCATTGCCCGTACCGCTTTGCCACGAGTAGTAGGCAAAGGGAACAGTCTTCATATTGTTGTAGCGGGCGACGTATTCGGCGCCGGCGAGGAACCGGCTGTTGTTGTAAGAGTAGAGATCGACACCCTGATTCCACGCCATCTCGCAGATCGAGGCCATCAGGCCGACGCCCAATTCAGCGTGCTCCTGGTCACGGCCCGATTCCTGCCATTGGCCAAGCGTGGACGAGTGAAGGATGGGCACGGCATGGTTGATGGACCCTTGGCCGGCGCCGGTTTTGAAATAGTTTACCGCCTGATCGATCTTTGCCTGATCATCACACAGGATGCCGATGGCAAGGATCGAGGCCACATTGCACAGATCCCAGTTAGCGAAGTAATTCTGGATATTCGCGGTGTTATGGTTCACCAGGAAGTCATTGTTCATCGGGTAGAACACGGTGAGCATCATGTTCTTGAACTGCGTAAAGTCCGCGGCCGCCCAACCCGGGTAAGTGCGCATGATCTCGGCCGCATTCGCGATCTCGTAGCCGTAGAGACCGGAGGCGAGGAAACGGTCGGCATCACCCGTGATGGCAGTGAGCGTGTAACCCCACGCATTGAGAATTTTGACCGCTTCATCCGCAAAAGCGGTGTCACCGGAGATCTTCCAGCGGAGGGCATTCTGGTAAGCGGCCGCTGCGTCGTTATAGAGCAACGCGCTGTTGTCCGGCGATGTGCCGCGATTGATCGTGGCGACCGGGCGCGGCCCCCACGTGCTCTGGGAATTCTTGCTCGCGACGAGCAGATCATAGCCGCCCTTCCAAGGCTGGGCTCCGGCATTCACCTTCGTGCGCATGCGAGTGAAATCAGCCTCCGTGTGCAACATGCCGGGATGCGTGATGGCGTGCACACTGGAAACGCCCGCCAACATGGATACCGCCACCATCAAACCGGGAAGGGACGAATGGCGGGATTGCTTCATAGAGACATCTACCTGATGAGCCGCTGGCTTATCACCCGTTACTGAGGCGATGGGAAGTAACATTGCTCCTGCTAACTCGCGGTTTCGGACTTGGGTCATTTTATTCTGTTGTTGGTTTGGTTTCTTGCGGGTTGTGGGGTGCATCAAAAAGGTTAATGTCCAGACACGACTCGGTCGTGCTTTGCGTGCAACACATGACTTGGGTTCCACCCAGGGCAGAGCTACCGCTGTCATTGGATGTGAGGGGACAGTCATCACCCGCCATAAACCGCTACGGCGGGCAATCGACACGGGTATTTGATATTCTACACTATTAGACTCCGCCGACTATATGACTGCTTAATCCTAAAACGCGGATAAAGCTGGGTCCGCATGAACATCGGCAGGCGGTGCCTTGGAGGGAACAAGTGAACGCAATGAATGGGGGATTGATTATTTCCAGTGTGTCTCGCACCCGGGCAATTCGCCAAGTCGCATGATGATGCGACAACGGACGCTATCTATTTAAGGCGAAACAAGCCGTACCGCTATACAGTGCTTCCAAACACCAGCATCCATCGATCTGCTTGCGCAGACCAGGAGATCAGTGCAGGTGTATCGCCGAATGCCCCAGCCACGTTCGCCCCTCCCAGCCATCGCGGCTATAGTGAAAGTGCTGGCACTGTGCTTCTGTACGACATCGTACGCAATCGAGACCATCCCGCTCACGGATGACTACCTCCTGCGCACATGGGAAGTGGAGGCCGGCCTTCCTCACAATACGGTATTCGGCATTACGCAGACGCCGGACGGTTACCTCTGGCTTGCAACGCCGAGAGGGTTGACCCGATTCGACGGGATTCGATTCACCGTCTACTCTAAACAAGAAACGACCGGTCTCGAATCAAACTATGTGCGCGCCGTCTTCGCCTCGCGCGAAGGTGATCTTTGGGTTGGACTGGAGCGCGGGGGCGTGTCGCGGCGGCATGGAGGCATATTCGAAATCATCGCTCCGATGGCTCCGCGCACCGCCATGACGAGTTGGACGAGTTCCTTTGCGCAAGATGCCGCAGGGGCCATCTGGTTCGGGCGTGCACCGGATCCGATTGCATTCAAGTGGGACGCGGGAACGCTCGTGAAGTTCACGGACAAGGATGGAATTGGCTCGGGGCGTGATACGTTTGTTTCCGGCGAGGAAGACGGCCGGATTTGGTATTCCACAAAATCCGGGTGCGGAGTGATGGACCGGGATCGGTTTCGTCCAATAGACCCTTCCGGAGGAGGTCTCGTCCGCCTGACGTCGGCAAGTGGCGGGGGGATGTGGGCCGCCCGAGGCGACTATTTACTGCGTTATAAAGCTGACGGCTATCCGCGCGTAGTAAGCGATCTGTCGTGGCTTTCCAGGCTCTTGAAAAATCCCACGCCTGATCTCGACGGGGAGTTTGGCGGGACCGAAGCCGCATCACCAGGGATTCCTGCCTCGGAAGTTACGGTTTTATATGAAGACGGAAATGGAGTTCTCTGGCTCGGAACCCGTAATAGTGGGCTTTTCCGTTTTCGTGATGGCAAATTCGAACGAGTGCCCACCTCGAGCAACGGGATACTCTCCCTCATGGAAGACCGGGAAGGAAATCTCTGGGCCGGAACCAGCGACGGCGGGCTGAATCGGCTCTCTCCCAATCGCTTTTCACTAAGGCGAAGCAAACATGGCCTCGGCCGGGATACGGTTATCTCCATGTGTGCAGACACTGAAGGATCTCTTTGGCTGGCGATCCAGGATGGGATGCTAGTCCGATCGTTGGACGCAAACCATGAGACCTTTGCGCCGCCCGCAGGATGGCCGGGCGGGCCAATCAGTGTGGTATGCCGTGATCCGAAAGGAGGAATCTGGATCGGATTCGACAGCGCTGAGCTTTTGCATTGGCAGGAGGGAACATTCAGCAAAGTGAAGCTGCCACGCGACAATGTGAGATCATTGCTGGCAGATAGACAAGGTACTCTGTGGATAGCGACCGCGCGCGGAGGGCTCTACAACTATGCTGACGGCGCAGTGCACGAGACGCCGACTGCCGGCGGTCTCGTCGTCGCGCGAGCACTGGCTGAAGACTCATCAGGTCATCTGTGGGTCGGCACCGAAGAGGGACTTGTGTTTCAACGCCAGGCCGATGGTCACTTTGCCTCAATTTCATTGCCCGGCGCGAAACCTGGCGAATCGATTCGATTCCTGACCCCGGACGCGAACGGCTCCGTATGGATCGGCGCAGTGGAGGGAGGCCTTTATCGATGGAAAGCCGGGCAGGTCACCCATCTCTCGCAATCTGCTGGATTGCCCAACGACGATTTGCGGTCGCTGGCGATCACCGAAAACGGTGAGCTTTGGATTACCAGTGGGCGCGGACTCTTTCGCGTTCCGCGAGAAGATATCGAAGCAGCCATGGCGGATCCGAGCCGCCCGCTCACTCTCGATGCTTATGGGCCGAATGAAGGCGTCCAAAGCATGGAATTCATGTTTGGCAGCCGCAATGCCACGGCCCAAACGCAAAATGGACATCTCTGGTTTGCCACTTCGCGGGGTGCGCTCGAAATCGGTCCAGAAATCAGGAGCGGCAAGGCGCAATTGGCTTCGCCATTGATCGAAGAAATGCGTGCGGCCGGGCAAATGACGCCGCTCGACGGAAAAGAGCTCACTTTTCCTCCCGGCATCCGGGACGTGGAGATTAGTTATACTCTACCTGAGACCGCCGCGCCTGAACGCCTGCGATTTCGTTATCGGCTCGAGGGCTATGACGATAGCTGGGTTACTGCTGGAACCCAGCGAGTCGCCAGGTTTCCAAAACTGCCGGCAGGAGATTATCAGTTTCAGGTGCAGGCATTCGCACCCAATGGCATGTTGTTGCCGCGCGAGGCGTCGTTGAAATTCACCGTCCGCACGGCATGGTGGGAAACTGCGTGGTTTCGAATTCTGGCGATCGCATCGGGCGTCATCGTTCTCGCGGCAATCGTGCGGGTCGTCATGTTGCGACAGATCAGAGCACGGCTGCATCGGTTGGAGGAGCAAACCGCGCTGGATCGGGAGCGGGCTCGCATTGCGCGCGATATGCATGACGAACTGGGCGCCAGTCTGACGCGGATCACCTTGATGAGCGACCTCGCCGCGCTTGAGGTGAAATCGAATTCCGAAGCACGAGACCAGTTTAATAACATCGCGTCCGCTGCACGCAAAATCGCCGGCACCCTGGACGAAATCGTTTGGACGGTAAATCCGCGCAACGACACGCTCGAACAACTGGCCGGATACGTCGGGGAATTTGCGAGCGAATATCTAAATGCGGCGGGCATCGCAATGAATCTGGAGCTTCCTTCGGAAATTCCGCCCCTCACGGTTTCTTCGGAAATCCGTCATCAACTACTGCTCGCCGTAAAGGAAGCGCTGAACAACATCGTCAAGTATTCCGCTGCAACGGAAGTCGTCGTGCGAATGATCTACGCGGAGCAATCTCTGGAGTTCGTCGTTTCCGACGATGGGCGGGGATTTGAACCGTCCGCCATTTCGGAAACCGCAAACGGGCTGCGAAATATGCGCCAACGCCTGGCGGGATTGGGCGGGTCGGCACTAATCGAGAGCCGGCTGGGTATTGGGACGACCATTTCATTTAGTCTTCCACTGGCCCAGACCAAGTCTAACCCGGCAAATCTGACATGAAACTGTCTCAGTCCACCCATCGGTGCCATGCCATCCACTAACCGGCCGAATATCGTCTCGGTGGCAATCGTAGAGGATGATCCCGAGATTCGTGCGGGCTGGCGGGCAATCGTTAATCAACTACGCGGATATCGATGCGTTTCCGACTTTGGCAGTGCGGAGGAAGCGCTCAAAACGCTGCCGGCAAGTCCGCCAGCGATTGTCCTGATGGATATCAATCTTCCCGGGAAATCAGGAATCGACTGCACGCGCGAACTTGCCGCCAAGGCTCCGAAAATCGAAGTCATCATGCTCACCATGTTTGGCGACCGTGACAACCTGTTCAGCGCGCTGCAGGCAGGCGCGTGCGGGTATCTGCTCAAGCGCACCAAGCCACAGGAATTGAAAGAAGCACTCGACCAGGCATGTATCGGTGGGGCACCGATGTCGCCGCAGATTGCCCGCCAGGTGGTGGAGTTTTTCCGCAAAAAGACAGCCGATCGGAAAGCTGCGCCGGACGACGAAGTTGGGAGCCTTTCGGCGCGCGAAGCGGACGTCTTGCGACTTCTTGCGGAGGGACAATCGTACAAACTAATCGCCGCCCAGTTAGAGCTCACATTGGATACTGTCCGTACTTACATCCGGCGCATTTATCACAAGCTTCACGTCAACTCACGGACCGGGGCGCTGGCGAAATATTTTCGTTCTGAAGACGGCGCTCGCAGGGACAGTTTGCGGTAAATCTCCGAAACGAGGCTCGTGCGTCACATCCGCTGCCAAAATCGGAGACGGCCTTTCTCGAGGTGCACTGCGATTTCGGTTCGCGTCAGTCACCACAAATTTCATCTCCCGCTCACCCCGCCTTGCTGCTAAGCTCTCTTCCGACTTTCTCGCGGTCTTATCCCCTACTATGTCGCGCGTATCCGAATTGCACGTCAATGGCGCGAGCGTCCGTATCGATGCGGACGCTGAGCGAAGCTTATTAAGTGTTCTCCGGGAAGATCTCGATCTGACCGGTTGCAAATACGGTTGTGGTGAAGGCCAGTGCAGTGCTTGCACGGTCCTCATCAATGGGCGCCCGACCCGCACCTGCAACACGCCGGTGGGTGACGTGGATGGACGCGAGATCACCACCATCGAAAGCCTCGAACAAAACGGCCGGCTGCACCCTGTTCAGGAGGCTTTCCTCAAGATCGATGCGCTGCAATGCGGCTACTGTACGTCGGGGATGATCCTCGCCGCTGTCGCGCTGTTGCGGAAAACTCCTTCCCCATCGCGTGAGCAAATCGTCGGCGCGATGAATGGACATATCTGCCGTTGTGGGGTTTATCCTCGGATCATCGCGGCGATTCAGGAAGCGGCAGCGGCGACGCAACAAACCAGGCTATGAGCGCACAAGCTTCCAACGGCATCGCGCGGCGCGACTTTTTCCAGATCCTCGGCAGCGGGCTCCTCGTCTTGCTCCTTGAGAGCCATGGTTTGGCGCAGGAATCCGGCAACAACGGACGGCGGCGCGGTGGATTTCGTGGCGGGGCGCGTCCGGCTGACATCAATGCCTGGCTGCACCTCGGCGAAGACGGCATCGCAACGGTCTGCACGGGCAAAGCGGAAGTGGGGCAGAATATCCGAACCTCGCTGAGCCAGGCCGTTGCGGAAGAACTACGGATTCCGGTCGCCTCGATCCGCATGATCATGGCGGACACGGATCTCACACCATTCGATGCCGGCACTTTCGGCAGCCGGACCACACCCGACATGGCGGCGTATTTGCATCGAGTCGGCGCTGCCGCCAGGGAAGCGTTGCTGGATCTCGCGGCCGAGGCGCTCAAGACGGACAGAAACAATCTCACCATCGCCGACGGAAAGGTGAGCCGAAACGATGGATCCACCTCCGCCACTTTTGCCGAACTAACCAAGGGGCAGAAACTGACGAAAACCATCGGCGACCAGGAACCGGTTACACCAACCGCCCAGTGGAAGATCGTCGGGACGGCGGTGCCAAAAGTGGATGGGCGCGAATTCGTCACCGGAAAGCACAAGTACAGTACCGACATCAAGCTTCCCGGGATGCTCTACGGCAAAGTGCTCCGCCCCCCGTCATATGAAGCGACGCTCGCCTCGCTCGATACGACCAAGGCCGAGGCCATGGAAGGCGTGACGGTGGTCCGCGATGGCGGGTTTGTGGGCGTCGTGGCGCCGGATTCCTTTCGCGCGGCCAAGGCCCTGGAAGCGATGCAGGCTCAGTGGACCACCAAACCTCAGCCCTCGAAAGCGGAGACTTTCGAAGCCTGGCAGAAAAGCGTTCCCGGCGGAAACAACGCCGCAACAGCCGATCCGGGTAACGGCGAACAACGTCTTCGTCAGACTTACACGATCGCCTATATTGCTCACGCTCCCCTCGAACCGCGCGCGGCGGTGGCGGATTGGCAGGATGGAAAACTCACCGTCTGGACAGGCACGCAGCGTCCTTTTGGCGTGCGTGGAGATTTGGCTCAAGCTTTCGGAGTGAGCGATGATCGGGTGCGGGTTATTGTGCCGGATACCGGTTCCGGGTACGGCGGCAAACATTCCGGAGAAGCTGCGGTGGAAGCAGCACGTCTAGCCAAAGCCGCCGGTAAGCCGGTGAAACTCATCTGGACACGCGAAGAAGAATTCACTTGGGCTTATTTTCGCCCCGGAGGATTTATCGACGTATCGAGCACCGTTCAGCCGGATGGAAAAATCACCGCGTGGGAGTTTCATAACATCAACTCCGGCGGTGCCGGCGTTCGCAGCCCGTACGACATCCCGGGCCAGAAATCCGAGTTCCACGGTGGGCGCTCGCCTTTGAAGCAGGGCTCCTATCGAGGGCTGGCGGCAACGGCGAATCATTTCGCCCGCGAGATGCATATGGATGAACTCGCACGAGCCGTCAAAATGGACCCATTGGCGTTCCGGAATGCAAATCTGAGAGACGATCGTTTGAAAGCGGTTCTCAATGCTGCAACGAAGCGATTCGGCTGGGAAAACCGGCAAACGGCGAAAGGAACAGGGTTCGGTTTAGCCTGTGGAACCGAGAAGGGATCGTACCTCGCCACATGCGCCGAAGTGTCGCATAATCCGGAGACGGGCGATCTCAAGATAGTCCGGGTCGTCACGGCATTCGAATGCGGGGCGATCGTCAATCCGTTACATCTGGAGAATCAAGTACTTGGGGCCACGGTAATGGGACTGGGTGGAGCCCTTTTTGAAGCGATCGATTTCGATCAGGGTCAGATCAAGAACGCCCACTTCGCGGATTACCGAGTCCCTCGTTTCCGCGACACGCCCGAGATCGAGGTCGTGCTGCTGGATCGCAAGGATCTACCTTCGTCCGGTGCGGGTGAAACTCCGATCATTGGGATCGCCCCGGCTCTCGGAAGTGCGATTTTTGATGCGGCGGGCGTGCGATTGAATGCGTTGCCCATGGCTCCGCGTGGCGTTCGCGCTTAAAACGCCGGAGTGAGCCAACCGGAAGGAGCGGCACCACCCGCAGATAGCGCGTTCATTTCGAACAGGTTGTGACCGACGATTTCCAGCTCGTTATTGTCGCTCCATTTCTGAGAAAACACGGGAATTCAGACGCACTTTCGCGACGAAAAGCGAATTTTTCGAAACTCAGGCGAGCGTCAGGCGAAATACATGCTACTTTCCGAGTCCAACTCATCACGCTCGCGGCGGGCTCCTAATTGGAGTCACCGCATCTCTCGAACACGACACTGTTGTATGGTTGAAAGCATCGGAAAAAGACTCTGCCAAGCACGGCTCGCCAAAGGGCTGTCGATTGACGAGGCGGCGCATGCCACGAAGATGCGCCCCGACAAAATCCTTGCTCTGGAAAACGACGATTACAGCCGTTTTGGAAACAACGCGTACGCGAAGGGATTCCTCCAGATTTACGGCCGTTTCCTCGGAGTGGAGGTCGCGGGGCAAATGCGCGATCTTGAGACTCCCACGCACGTCAGCGTGGATGACTACCAGTACCTGAACAACGCACCGGAGCCTCCAAAGGTAAAGATCCGCACGGAACGGCGGGAAAAGCCGGGACCTCCTTCTATCGTTCCCCTTCTGGTCGTCGTTACGCTGTTCTTCATGGGCATCTTCGGCTTTTGGATGGTCGTAAGCGCCCAGCGTCTCGGTCTCGACAAGACCCCAGGCAGCGGTCATCCGGTGGAAAAAGCAGCTCCTTCGTCACCAGAGGAAAATCGGGTTTCCGCGCCGGTCGCACCCGCCACCTCCCCTGTGGCTCCTCCCGGAGTCAGAACTGAAGCTCTCGCTTCCACTTCCAGTCAGCCTTCCCGCCCTGTTCAACCGACTGCGGGAACCACCTCAGTGAACCTCCGGCCGGTGGCCCAACCACCGTCTAATACAGTAGACAACACGGAAGTGCGCCGGGCCGAATTGGCCACGCCTCCCAATAGTAGTGCGAAGTCTCCTATCGAGGAACCGGCCAATGGTGTGAATGAAGTGGTGGTCGAGCCGATCAAGAAAACGTGGGTCACAATTCGCCGGGGCCGTCCGGACTCGCCGCCGGTGTTTGAAGACTACCTGTATCCCGGCGCGCCACCGCTGAAGCTTCACGGCACTAAATTCTTCGTCGAAGTGCGCGATCAGACTGCTGTTCAGATCCGCAAGAACGGCAGTCCCATCGCGTACCAGGCTCCAGGTATTTCCATCCAGTAAGAGCCCTCTTGACGGAGGTCAGCAGGCCGACGATTGCAAATTCGCGGGCTCGCTGACCTTCCGTATTTTCACCACCCGCTCGTTTGTTACGTCACATGTCCACCACCGTCTCCAGTCCAAAAAAGAAAGTCGGCATGATCAGCCTTGGCTGTGCCAAGAATTTGGTCGATGCCGAAATCATGCTCGGTGGGGTACTTGCCCAGGGAATGGAAATCACCGCGGATGCCTCTGAGGCGGATGTGCTGATCGTCAATACCTGCGCCTTCATCGACTCGGCAAAGGAGGAGTCGATCGAGGCCATCTTCGAAGCGCACGAGCAGCGGGGCTTGCGCAAGAAGCCAGGACAAAAACTCATCGTCAGCGGCTGCATGGCGCAGCGCTTTTCAAAGGACCTCGTACACGAAATGCGCGAGGTGGATGCTTTTCTCGGGCTGGATCAAATCGCGCAAGCCGGCGAGATCATTTCCGATCTCCTCGCACAACCTTCGCAGGTCCACGACGATTCCTGGGAACCGCTAAATCTGGTCACGCGGAAGTCGGTCTATATTCCAGACTGGGATACGCCGCGGTTCCGGCTCACGCCGACGCACACGGTTTTCACGAAGATCGCGGAAGGCTGCAATCATCCGTGTTCCTTTTGCGTCATTCCTCAGATGCGTGGGCGGCATCGTTCGCGCACCATCGAATCGGTCGTCAATGAAGTCCGCGCGCTCGTCGCCGAAGGGGTGAAAGAGATCAATCTCATCAGCCAGGACACCACTTACTTTGGCATGGATCAGTGGGAGGAAAAAGCGGGACCACGCCAGCAGGTCGATTCCTCACGCGGTCCGACTCTGACCAAGCTCCTGCGGGAGTTGCAGAAGGTCGAAGGCGATTTCTGGATTCGCCTCCTTTACACGCACCCGGCGCATTGGAGCGATGAACTCATCGCCTGCATCGCGGAATGCGACAAGGTGTGCCGCTATGTGGACATGCCGCTTCAGCATATCCATCCACGGATGCTCGACCTCATGCGGCGCGAGACGACGAGCGAACACATCGAAAATCTCATCGCGCGGATTCGGGCGGGAATTCCCGGCATCACCATTCGCACGACTTTCATCGTCGGGTTCCCCGGCGAGACCGATGAGGAATTTGAGTATCTCCTCGATTTCATCAAGCGCACCCGCTTCGAGCGGCTCGGCATCTTCACTTATTCGCAGGAAGAAGGATCGCGCGCGGCGAAGATGGAAGACCAGGTCCCGCAGAAGGTGAAGCAGGCCCGGTATCGCAAGGCGATGAAGCTGCAGCAGAAAATCGCCCGCGAGATTTCGCAAGCGCAGGTCGGGAAGACCTTGCGCGTTCTGGTCGATCAGCCACTCGTTGCTCGCAGCGCGGGTGATGCGCCGGATGTCGATTGCCGCGTCGTGCTGACCAAGCCTGCACCGCGTGGTGAATTCATCGACGTCCGCGTGACGGGCACGCAGGTGTACGATCTGATCGCCGAGCCGGTGTAGGAAGAACCGGCGGAATGAGACACGTGGGACTCACGAGCCCCGTGTGCCATCAGTTCCTTCTCTCACTCAGGCTCCGCATTCATCGGCATTGCCGCCGGCGGAAGTGTACCGGGAATCGGCTCTACGGAGAGGCTACCAGAATCCCGATAAGTCATTCCGAAGAAGACGAACACTCCGAGAACAGCCACGGCCAGTACGCTCCAGTAGAGTGACCAGTGCGTGCCATCGGAGCTCATGCACCACTCCCGCCACCAGCCGCAACTGAGCGCGCCGACGAAGGTCCCCACGCCCGACATCATCAACGAGAGGAGCGTCTGCGCTCGGGTGCGGAAGGCACGATCCACCTTTTGATCGAGATAGATCTGTGCTGAAATGAAGAACAGCGTGTAGCAAAACCCGTGAAGGGCGACGCCCGAGAGGAGCGCCGCGCGGGTATCGACGGCAAAGAATACGTAGCGCATGACTCCAAAGAAGATGCCGGTCATGAAAAGCGTCTTGAGTCGCACCCTCGCCAGCAGCGGCGCCAGTGCATACATCGCGATCGTTTCGCTGACCTGACCGAGAGACATCGCGGCCGCCGGATGTGGCTCGCCGGCTTCGCGAAGGTGGATCACCGCGAAAGGATAAAAGGCCGCCAATGGAATGCTCAGGAGTCCGGCGGTGACAAATACGGGGCGATGATTGGGATTCCGTAAAAGCGAAAATGCATCCCAGCCAAGCAAGTCCCGCCAGCTTCGCGGCGCGCTGGGTTCAGCAGGTGATACGCAGGGTAAGGCAAACGAGAAGGCGGCCACCGTAAGCCAGACGGCGCCGGCCACATACCCGGAAACAACGCTCGAATCCGCGTGAAATATAAAACTCATGATCGGACCGGCAGTGAGCCAGCCGAACGTCCCCCACACGCGAATAGCGCCGAACTCACGATCCGGCCGCTCCAATCGCGACAGAACGATCGCACCAGCCAGTCCCCAGGTCGGCGCATAAAAGAGCTGCTGCAACTGCAGCAGGGCCAGCACCCAGAACGGCCCCCAGCCTTGCCCAATCGCCGTGAAGGTAAAAAGCAGGCAGAGCCCGGTTCCCGCCGACAGCCATCGGAGCACACGCTCGGCTGAGACATGCCGGTCGGCCAGCGCACCGCTGATCATCGGTGAAATGAAAAAGGCCAGCGAGGAACAGGCGAAAGCGTATGGCACGATGGCTTTCAACCCGTGTGCTTCCAGCACGTTGGAAAACGGTACGTACCAAAGGGCCTGCGCATGCGCCTGTAAATAGAAGAGCAGACACAGTCCCGCACGTTCGCGGGACGATGTGGCATGGGGGTTGGCGGGAAGCACCTGTGCATCACGTCGAAATAAGCCCGGAACGCAAGTGCGTTCGCGCTTTCTGCCGTGGTCTCGTTATGACATGGTCCCGCCCTTCCTGCCAAATATTGCTATGAGCAAACCCCTTTTCCGTTTTCTCAATCACCTCGAAGCGCACCATCGCTTCCTGATAGGCGCTGCTTTTGCGGCGATTGTCTTCCTCTGCACCATGGGCAGGCTGTCGCCCGCAGCACAGATCATTGCGACCTGGGATGCCTACGCCGTGTGTGTACTTGGGCTCGCCTGGACCCGGATCCTGACTGCTCAGCCCCGCGTCGTCACGCGATTAGCCAGGCTGACCCATACCAACCGGATGCTCATCTTCGTCTTCGTGCTCGCGGCTGCTTGCACCAGTCTCGCCGCGGTGGCTTTCCTGCTCAGCAGTGCGAAGGGCTTGCCCAAGGAAATGTTTGCCAAACACGTCATTGCCGCGGTCGGCACCGTGATCATTTCCTGGCTCCTTGTGCATACCATCTTCACGCTGCACTATGCCTATCTCTTTTACATGAAAGTGAAGGCGGAAGAGAAAGGACATGGATTGCAGTTTCCGGAAGGCGATCAATTCGAGCCGGACTACCAGGATTTCGCTTACTTCTCATTCATTATCGGAATGACTTCACAGGTCTCGGACGTGCAGATCGCATCGCAGCAAATTCGGAGATGGGCGCTGGTGCACGGGATGGTTTCATTTGGGTTCAACGCGGCGATCCTGGCGTTGAGTATTAATATTTTGTCCGGGTTGTTTTGAAGAGGGCGCCAGCCCTCTTCTCTTAATCGTAATCCTAATCTTAATCTTAATCGCCCACGTCTCATTTCGCGGCGGCTTCGCATAACTTCAGACGCGGCCCAAAACATCCTCTAGCTGTAACCCCAACCGCCATCTGAGGGATTAAGATTGAGATCAAGAGCCTACCGCCCTCCGCCTTCCACTTTCCTGCAATGCACTCCCCACAAACAACCACCCAACAGAAAACACCCTGGTACTGCGTCCTCTACATCCAAGTCCTGATCGCGGTCGCCATCGGAATCCTGATCGGCCATGCGGCGCCGGACTTTGGCAAGGCGCTCAAACCGATGGGCGATGCTTTCATCAATCTGGTGAAGATGGTCATTGCCCCGATCATCTTTTGCACGGTAGTGCACGGCATCGCATCGATGGCTGATCTCCGCAAGCTTGGGCGCGTCGGTATCAAGACGCTCATCTATTTTGAAGTCGTTTCGACACTCGCACTCATCATCGGGCTCTGCGTCGTCAACCTCCTGCGGCCCGGTCATGGATTCAATATCGACCCCGCCAGCCTCGATCCAAACCTCGCGCGCAGTTACGTGCAGAAGGCGCACGCACTGACAGTTGTCGATTTTCTCCTGAATATCATTCCTTCGACCTTCTTCAGTGCGCTGGCCGGCGGTGACCTGCTGCAGGTCCTGCTAATATCACTTTTAAGCGGCTTCGCCATTTCCGCGATGGGAGAGAAAGGACGTCCCCTGCTTTCCGCGATCGATACCGCCTCAGCCTTTTTCTTTTCCATCATCCGTTTGATCGTACGCGTCGCACCGCTCGGCGCTCTCGGTGCGATGGCTTTCACAGTCGGAAGCTACGGCCTCGCGGCGCTCAACAGACTCGCCGCGCTGATGGCCAGCTTCTATCTCACGGCGGCAGTTTTCGTGGTGTTCATCCTGGGCTCAATTGCCTTGGCGAGCGGCTTCTCGATCTTCCGCTTTCTCGTTTATATCCGGGAAGAGTTACTGCTCGTCCTCGGCACGAGTTCTTCGGAAACCGCCCTGCCCGGTATGCTGCAAAAGCTTCGCCGGCTCGGTTGTGCTGAATCGACCGTCGGTCTCGTGATCCCCACCGGCTACTCGTTCAATCTGGATGGCACCAACATCTATATGACGATGGCCGCCGTCTTCCTCGCCCAGGCTACGAACACGCCACTCGATCTCCATCACCAGATCACCCTGCTGGTCGTCGCCATGTTATCCTCAAAGGGAGCCAGTGGTGTCACCGGCGCCGGCTTCGTCACGCTGGCGGCGACGCTCGCCGTCGTACCCGGCATCCCGTTCGAATCACTCGCACTCCTCGTCGGGATCGATCGTTTCATGAGCGAATGCCGCTCCATCACGAATCTCATCGGAAACGGCGTGGCTACGGTTGTCATCAGCCGATCAGAGGGTGAGTTAACCGCCGAGGCATTGCGCGCCCGCCTTCAGGGGGACGCTCCACCACCGCTCCCAACTTAGTAAGATAGATCGCGACTTACAAAACTCACTCGATCCGCGCCAGCTCCGAGATGGTCTGGCGCGCTGATTGCACGGCAGCGAGGAGCTTCTCACGCTTCGTGAACCCGCACCGGATTGCGAGCTGGCGCTGCGCGGTTTCGTCCTGCGGCAATTTCGAGACGCTATGATCTTCCATTCGCCGGAGCGTCGCCTCCACCTTGCGGAGGAAGCCATAGGCATCACGCAGCCGTTCACTCACCTCTGCATCGACCGCACCATTTGCCGAGAGGGCAATAAGCGCATCGATCGTGTTTGGATTCCACGTACCTGAGCGCATCTGGCGGCATTGTGTGAAGAACTCGACTTGCATGAGTCCCCCCGTTCCCGTTTTGAAATCCAGCGCATCGGCAGAACCCGCGCGGTCTCGTACGATTCGCCCGTGCATGGAGGCGATCTGCTCAACAAGATCAGGACGTTCGCCAAACCGTTGCCAGATACCCCGGATCAGCGACTCCGCCGGTTGCCGATCAGGGCCGGAGATTACTCGTGCTTTTGTCAGGGCCTGCGCTTCCCAGACCTGCGCCCGCCGCTCGAAATACGCCTCATACGCGGACAAAGTCACGGCGAGTTGACCGGACTCCCCTTCGGGCCGCAAGCGGGGATCCACGGCAAATACCGCCCCCTCCGCCGTATGAGTGCTCATTGACCGGATAAGCGCCGCCGCTCCGGCAATATTCTCACCAAAGAAAACCACATCGAGATCGGCGCCATAGACCAACTCCGCTCCCCCAAATTTCCCCATGGCCACGACCGTGAGTTCGTTTGAAAGCCCAAGTTGCTCCTGCGCAAAAAGCAGACAGGCCTCGGCCAGAGCGGAATACTCCGCCTGCACATCGCGCAAAGTCGCCAGCCCCAGCACATCCCGCAATCCAATGCGCAAGACTTGCGCCCGCCGATACGCACGCTCCCAGTCCTGCCAGCGCAGCCCTTCCTCATTTGCCGAAAGCCCGGCCAGATAGCCCTGCACACCGAGGCTCTTCCCAAGCCCCTCGCGCGCCACCTCCTCGATCAATTGCGGCCGGCGCAAAGCGATTTCGGTCATGAATTCGCTTGAGTCGAAAAGCCGCACCAGAAGCTCCAGCACGCGCGGTGAACGAACGAGCGTCTCAAAGAGAAGGCCCCGCAACCCGTAACGCTCCACAAAACGCACAAACCGGTTCAGCGCTCCATCCGGATCGGCCACGCGCTGCAGATGAAGCAGCAATAGCGGCTCCAGCCGGGCGTAGATCCGCCGCGTGCGCGGCGAAACGAGAACCGACGATGGCCCCTTGCCCAAGTCGTCCAGGACCTGCGCGGCGTGTTCCGGCTGATGAAAGAAGGAAAGATCGCGACCATTCTCCTGCCCTGCTTCGCTGTCATCCGGCCGAGCCAGCACACGATCGAAGATCGCGCGCACTGCCGATGTTTGCCGAGACAGCTCGTCATGCAACGCCTGGACACGCGCTTCGAGAGACGCAAAGCCGCCCGTCTTTTCAGCCGCGGCCTTCAATCCGGGCACGCCCGATTGCGCAAGCGAAGCCGCAAGCCGGGCCAGATCTTCCGTGCGCTCCGGCAGGGTATGCGTCTGCGCTTCGTGCTCGATCTGCAGGCGGTGTTCGACGGTGCGAAGGAAGCGATACGCGTCGATGAGTGTCGCCATGTCCGACTGCGGAATGATATTGAGCTGACGCAGATTCGTCAGCGTCTTCAACGTGCCGCGCTCCTGCAAAAATGCGTGCTTTGCTCCATGAAGAATCTGCAAGGTTTGCGCGACAAACTCGATCTCGCGGATACCTCCGTAGCCGAGCTTCACGTTGCGGCGCAGCTTGGCCTGACCAACAATCTCGCGTTCGATTCGCCCCTTGATCGCGCGAATCTCTTCCACCACATCGAGAGAAACGGCCCGTGGAAAAATGAAAGGCTGCAGCCGGTGGGCAAATTCGTAGCCCAGCTCCTCCGCGCCTGGCGTTCCGGCAACCACGCGCGCCTTGATCAGCGCCATCCGCTCCCACGTTTCGCCAAAACCCGAGTAATAATCTTCCATGCCGTCCAGCGATCGCACTAGCGGACCGGACACGCCTTCCGGCCTCAATCGCAGATCGATCCGAAAGAGGGGGCCTGCGGCGTCAGTCGCGCTGAAGGTGCCAATAATCTTCTCCGCCAGCCGGGCAAAGAACTCATGCACGGTAAAGCGTGGATTTAGCTGGCCGTCCTCCCCGAAGAAAAAGATCACATCGATATCGGACGAGTAATTCAGCTCCTGCCCGCCGAATTTGCCCATACCGAGAACCGCGAACTCCGTTTCAGGACGGCCCCAGCGTTTACTGAGATCGTCCAGCCAGCCGTCGCAAACGACGCGCAGACAGATTTCAGCCAGATGCGTCAGCTCGAGCGTGGTTTGTTCCACTGAAGACCAGCCCGCCACTTCACGAAGCGCGATTCGCAACATCTCCCTGGCCTTTACCTGACGCAGCCCGCGGAAGCTGGCGTCGAATTGCTCCGGCTTGACGGCGTCATAGGCGGCCCGCATCCGTCTGGGCCCTCGCACGATATGATGAATTTCGGGCTGGGCGAGCCAGACCAACGCCCCTGGATCTTTGCTGAGCTTTTCGCAGGAAACTGGGGAAACAGAAAGCAGATGCGCGAGGGCGGCGCCTCCGTCCACAAAACCCGCGATCACCTCCGGCAGCGTGGGGAGATCTGCAGTCCAGGATCTCTCGAGTTGTTGGAACGCACGTTCGGCGCGATCCGGATCGACGGTGGAGGAGGCAAGCTTTGAAATCCAATCGGCACAATTCACCACCCCACGCTATCCAGTCCGGGCCGCCGAACAAGCGCCTTGGCGACTCCCGCGGCCCCACGAAACAGCCGACTAAGTGCGTCACACGAGAAAAAACCCGCCTCAAGGCGATGTGCGGCGATGCCCTGCGGCCCGCGCTTTGCTATAAGACAGCCGCTTCCAAAGATGAGCTCTCCGTTTACGCCTCTCCGATTCCGCGACGAAGATCACGCGTTGCTGGATGTCGACCAGTTGAGCCACCATGCCCGGGTGAGCCGCGCTTTCATCCGCCTCTGCGTCGAGACAGGGTGCCCGACGCTGGATGGACGGTTGAGTCAGGCCATGCTTTTGGAATGGCTTTTCGACAACTACGACAGTCTGCGCGACCGTGCCGGAATGCCTCGGATGGCCCCTGTGGAGGGAGTTGAGCCGGATATGCTCGCGAAGCTGAAGATGGGCAATTCTCTCCTGACACTGCTGGAGTTCTCAGAATTGCGCGCGAGCAACCCGGACGAAAAGCGGCGCATTCGGAATGTCCATCGCATGGTTTCCTTCGCCCTCGATCGGCGCTAGGACTATCTCAGCAGGTTAGGGTTACTGGCGAACGCACTGCATCAGCGACGCAAGGCAATGCATTCGCGGCTCCATGCGAAGATTTTGCAATGGGCCGGTTGTGCATCCAATTCCGGCTCCCAAGCCGAGAATATAAGTGTATGAAACGAAGATTCATCGAGTTACTGGGGATGTTGTTTGTTGGTGACGGCCTCGTAAGCATGATCGAACCTGAACGGCATTGCCTCTTATGGGAAGTTGGCCCCGAACCATGCCGCAAGGTAATGGATGGCTTGGTTGAACATCCAACCATGACCCGCGGTCTCGGCCTTCTCGAGGTGCTCTTTGGTATGTGGCTCGCCTCCCGCCAGGAACCACGGCGAATAAGGCGCTTGTTCCGATAGCGAAACTAATTCGCACGAATAAGAGTTCCAGTCGTCCGGCAGGTGCGGATCTCCGCACTGCGGATGACATCACTCCGAATACGGCGTGTGCGGCTCTGAATGTCCCGAAGATTCAAAGCAGGTTCGGAAATCGAGACGGGTCACCTTTTGGACGTCACGAAAACCTGCCGTTCTTCTGTCAGGAAACTGAAGAGAACATTCAATCCGGATTGCCGCTGGACATAGGAGAGAAAGACCGGATCGGGTAAGCCTCCGCATAGAACAAGCCCTACCGCTGTTCTCATCCCTGTAGACAATTCCGAAACGACTATCGACCGGTTGTGTCACTTGCTGAACAGTGATTTAATAAACCGCGAGTTCGATTTCCAGATCGTTCTGGTCGAGGACGGCAGTGGCAACCCCTCGCCGGATGATTGTCAGCTTCACGAGCAATATCCGGATATTCAGAACTCCTGATCCCATGGGATGGAGATGAGCGCGGATCTGGTGCGCGACTCGGATAGGAAGGGTGGTGGCGGGCGAGACGTCCCCAGCGGTCCGAGAAGGGTAAAAAGCAGCATGGACGGGGATAAATCGGAAACCATGCGTAGCGCGTTTTTTGCCAAAAAGACGCGCCCAATCAAGCGACACCTCACATGCATTTGTCACTGCCGAAACGTGCACAACTATTGGTTGCGTTCGTTTTGTATCCCAGGCGCTCCGAGCATGGATTTTTTCATCCGTGCCTAAATCCATCCCATCCGTGTCAGACCGCTTGGACAGCGGTCCCTACCCCGCACGGCGTCTACCGGCGTGAAAAAGAGTACGCTGTCGCTGAGCTCGAATTTATTGGGCGTCATTCCCGCGCCTCACTAATTTGGCCCGCAAAACATTCACCAAAAGTAAATACACAAGATGAGAAAGATCAGGATCTTCGAACACATCTCACTGGACGGCGTGATTTCTCCCGGCGGACGGTATGAAGATAGCGACTTCGGGCGTGGCGGATGGTCGACACCGTATCGAACGCCAGCCGGGGCAGAGGCCCTCGCCGAGGCACAGGGCAAAGGCTTCGATCTGCTGCTTGGCCGGCGCACCTATGATCTCTGGGCCAGCTTCTGGCCGACGGTCAAGGGTGGTCCGTTTGCGGACAGCCTAAACTCCGCGACGAAATACGTCGCGACCCACAGGCCGGACGGCCTCGCCTGGGGTCCAGTCAAGGACCTGGGCGCGGACATCATGGCGGGCATTTGCCGTGTCAAATCAGAGGACGGCCCTGACTTGGTGGTCTGGGGAAGTTCGACGCTGACGTCCGTGCTGCTCGATCAAGGGCTCGTCGACGAAGTCGTGTTGATCGTTTATCCGGTCTTGCTGGGGCCAGGCAAACGCTGCTTTTCGGACAGTGCCAACCCGCGGGAGTTCACCCTCGTCAGCACGAAGTCCTCACCCTCCGGCGTGCTCATCAACACTTATCGACACGTCGGAGCGCTGCAAACCGAATGAAGATGATGTGGATTGGGTTCGGTAATCTTCCAAGACACGTTTTATGCGCGCGACGCTCCTTGTTGTTTTTCTGATCAATCTGCTGGCTCTTCCCTTCATTCTCCTTAATGCACCGACCGACCGGCTCGATACGAAGCTTTTTACACGTCCGATAAAAGGGATGATCGCGCAGCGTGATCTCGACGCGACGGAAATCGACCTATTCCGACCCCACATTTTGAATTTCCTGGACGTTCTTGAGGCATCCGTCTTGAAAGGAGAAAGAACGCAGGACCTTGTGGATGCAGCGCTTTTTCTTCTCGCAGGTTGCGACTGCCTGGTCATCGGGCTCGCTTATTTGCATCTCCTCCAGAGTAGTCGTCAGGTTCCGAACGTTCCGACGACTTAGCATTAACTTTAATGAAGGTAATAAAACTCATCATCGGAGTTCTCGCAGCGATGTTTGCCGCCGCTCATATCATCGGCCTAGTCTCTGCACTTAGCGCCGGACACATCAATTTCGGCTCGCCCTTTGCCACAAGCTATATCGGAGGCCGTGTGTTCGGCATCGTCATCGGTTTGGCGATCGCAATCGCGTGCCTCGGCCCGAAGAAGTCTGCTTAGCCCAGCTTTCGCTGGCATCGCGTGCTTTATTCCGTGAAACCGCATTTCCCGAGCGCCACTGATGACTAGTCGCGCACTCACCATGACCGAATGCCGAGCCGCGTGCTGTAGCGTACCGAGTGGAACCGGACGCCGCCGTCGTCGAGCCTGGAGGAATCAGACCACTCGCATGAAACTACTTCCGGAGCAAACCAATGAAACCTCCCTTTTGCGCTTCGGCCAGGAGGCTGTCTCCCTACTGGAGAAGCGTGACTTTCAATCGCTCGCAGATCGTTTTGGTTATGCCCTCGCGTGCGGCAGAAACCCGGCCGCCGCCATCGAAAGCGATTTTCAGCCTTGCCCCGCAGAGTTCCATGCTTCGTCTGAGCCACCGACGGCCGTTTCTTCTTCAATAGTCGTCAAATACTTCAAGCCGAACGATACCAATCTGTTCGCCGTGGTTGAGTGCACGCATATTGCAGCAGAGGGGTGCCCCATCCTTACGGAGCTGATTGTCACATCTTCCGGCGAGGACAAACACATTTTTCTGGAGCAGATCAGCCTTGCTAAGGTCTGACCGCGGGCTGGGGCAGGCGGAACCGGCGCTCACGTCCTTCTTGTATTTCGTGTCCTTCTGCGCGAGCCTCTCCGTCGGAAACCTCATGCATGATTGAGTACATCAAAGCGAACGCAGGAATTGCGGGATTGGGGTCGACTTGCCGGAAGGGCCCTTCGCGTCTCGGCAGTATGTATGCTGAGTTCCGCACACGCCTTTGCCGGCATGCATTCGACGAGCGAACCTCCAAAACAGCCATCGCCCAGGGAAATACAGAACGCGTTTGTTTCATCGATCATCTGCTCGGTTTGGGTCATTGTGGCGGCGGTCGCCATTGCCTGGATTTGCTGGTGGGGAATTCGAGCGAAGCGTCGGCGGCGTCAGGCGCGGTCGGCACGCTCCTGAAATGAAAGGTCTGCTTACATTTGCCCTGATTTCAGCGCTCTCCGCCGTATCGTTCTGGTGCGAAACGCGCTGGGAATCGCAGTGCGAGAAAGCCGTGGCGGCGGATCACGTTCGCATTTGGGAAGACGGCATGTCCATCAATGAGATATGCAGTGCAGCCCGCAAAGAATACAATGTGTCGATTTTCCGCGACGAATGGCAATCCGTGGCAGGTGAAGATATAGCGCTCGCTCCGGTTGTCTCCGGGGAGCGGATTTGCGTCGGCCGTGACAGACACATTTACTGGACGGCCGCGCGATGAACATCCGCTGAGCCGGAGACGCCTGGCGTTGCCGGACGTGCTACAGACTCCAGTCGATGGCAGCAACAAAGAGCGTTTTGAGTCGAATCGGAGAAGGGATGCGTTTCATCTCGTCGCTGCTTCTGTTACCCATAGCGTTGCTGCTCGCCGTCATCACACTTTACGGTCGCCTCTTATTCCGCCCACTCATCTACTGTCTCGTCTGGGCTCTTTGGTTGCCGCGTGGCGTATGCGTCCTGTTCGTTTATCCAGATCACTCCCCTTACGCCGAACGCTTTGGTGCGAAGATTCTCCCCGTCCTCCGTGGCTGTGCAGAGGTCCTGCCGTTTCCCAATTTTGGGCCACGTGAGTGGCGGCGCACGGTGGCCGTTGCAGTCTACCGGCAGTTCTCAGGCTGCTTTGTACCGATGGCATTGGTCTTCCGACCATTCCGTCGCGCGAAACGCTTCGCCTTTTACCCGATCTGGCGAGATTATTGCAACGGAGCGCCCGGTGCGTCTGAAGCACTGCACACCATGGAGCAGCTGTTTTTCGAATATGTTCAGCAAAGCAAATCACAGCTCAACGCCGGGCGAAACCCTCGCACGCCCCGTGAACGGTAGTCACACGGGTCTCTGTTTCATGAGTGCACTGCTCCTGGTTGGATGCATCCGCGATCGGGTGGCCTGCGTCGCTGAACCACACCGTATCGAGCTGTCGCCATTGCACCGCACTCGCTACGGCACAACTTTAGTTTCCATTTCTCGCTCCGGACGCGTGACCATCCGCAACGGGGACGGCAGGCTCGGCGAAGCGGTGCCCGACGAGGTTTTCGACGCACGAGACGGGCGAGCATTTGGCAACATCAAACTGCTTTCCGCCGATACGTCATCCGGGTATGTAGTTCTCGAAGAATACTCATTTTCATACCAACGAACCCGATAAACCCTGCAGAGCACACGCCATGATGATTTTTGCCATGATAACTTCCCGCAGTGGACTTGACGAGTTGTTACTGGCCACCATGATTACCGCCTTCATCGTTATTAGTGGAGCACATTTTTTCCAGGTGCGCCGCATGATACGATACTTACGCCGCAAGCACCCGGAAGCAGCGAAGAAGCTAATCGTCCGCACGAGGCTCATATTTTTGAGGAACAACACCCAATGCCTGGGATTGCACGATCCGGAGTTTGACCGAATGTTTCATTCCAAAAAGCGCTTTGAGGCAGTGGCCAGCACTATCTTTTGCCTAATTATAGGCACATTATTCTTATTGGGTGCGAAGTTGAGATAGTTGGCCTGACACTGTGCCGAAGCCAATGCCGAATGCCTCTTGAAGAGCAAGGACTTTCAGATCATCGACATTTGGGTCGGCCACTTCCGCTCGAGAGAAGCTTTGAATGAATACCTCAAAGAGACTTACGACGATGACGACCGGCCAATTTCGCAACTTGCCGCGGACGTGGGAGAGTCGATGTACGACCATGATTTTCTGGAACACTCGTTCAACAACGCGCTCGATCATCCCTTGGAAGTGCGTCTGGCTAATCACTCATTTTCCGCTTCCTATGCGGAGGCCGCGCAGACCGCGTTTGACGCTACACCCACCGGTCACTTCAACACCGTGCTGCTTGTTTGGGGCCCCCAGTTCCGGCAACCTGTATCGATCAATAACAACGATTACTGGCTTCATTACCTTGGCCGGTTCCCGTGCAATCCAGACGCCTGATGCTCTATGAGCCGAAGCATGCAAGAATCGGAGTGGAAGCGCTTTCGCGAACTCCACGTCGTTTGGCTCAATCGCTTTTGCGAGAAGGTTCTCCGTGAGATCTCACAAATTGCGGGAGATACTGAGATTACCCCTCACGAACGATACCGACAGATTTACAAAATCATCGAGCAACAGGACCGATCCATCGCCTATGCTATCAACGACTTACGCCGCTCGACTGCCCTGATGCAACTTGTCGCCATTCATTCCCGTGGCCTTGTTACCGACGAAGAACTCAGCGGGTTTACCCAAAAAACCCGCGATATTGTTTTGTCCTATCCCGCCCGACGCGACTAACGCCCCAAAAACGAACAGAAACAGCAAATGAAAAAGGTCACACCATTCTTATCATTCGACGGGCAAGCCGAGGAGGCCGCCCGATTTTACGTTTCGCTCCTGCCGAACTCGCGGATCGACCGTATAACTCACTCGCCGATGGAAACGCCTGGTGGCGCGGCTGGTACGGTGCTCCTCATCGACTTCACGCTCGCCGGCGATCCGTACATCGCACTGAACACGCCGGGCTTCTCATTCACCGAGGCGGTCTCGTTCATGATCGCCTGCGAAGACCAGGCCGAAACGGACCGGCTCTGGGCAGCACTCACCGCCAATGGCGGCTCGGAGATTGCCTGCGGCTGGCTTAAGGATCGCTGGGGCGTCTTTTGGCAAATCACACCGACCCGGATGCTGGAACTGCTCAAAGACCCCGACCCCGACCGCGCGCGCCGCGCCATGGAGGCGATGGTGAAGATGATCAAGATTGACATCGCCGAGGTGGAACGTGCCGCCGACGGCACTTAAGCTATCTGAATGCCGCCTAGCCAAGTGCTTCAGCGAACAGCATGCTATGAGTGAAATCAAGCTCTCCTCCGACGAAGCGCAAGCTCTCCGCGCCGCGTTAAGCACGCTCGTCATTCGCGATCGTACCGGCGCCGGCGAGATTGGCATCGTCCACGGCATGGACCGCTTTGTCTCCACGCACCGCACCTTCGACAAGGCTGAACGAGCAGCCCTCGAAGCCACAGCGCGAAAGCTGGGTTTAGCAGGAATGCGCCTTCACAAGAGTTGATCATTCGTCTATCCTCCGGGTCACCTAGCCATGCGCTGCAGTGAATTGTCGCCTGTTTCCTCCTCGACCTGTACCAAGCGCCTCCGGCGTTCCGGCGAGGTGCGTCCGAGCAGGCAGTCGCTTCCGCATCACGCCAGGAAATATCTCAAGTAACTACCGATCTCACCCATGCCAAAACTCCACGAACTCCTCGCCATCGAAAGCAACCTGGAGACGCAGGCGGCCAAGGTTCGCGCCGATCTTGCCAATACTTTTGAAAAGAAGCGGCATCTTTTCGAGGAGAAGCGCCTCCTGTTTACACCCAATGCCGAGGGTGCGCAGGTGGTGACCGAGCAGCAGACTGACATCCAGACCACGGTGCAAAAGGAACTGGCCTGGGTGCAACCGCACCTCGCCAAAGCGCTCAATGCCTCCTACCAGGTGGCGGAGGCCAATACCCAGGCGCGCGCGGATATTATCCTCGAAGACAGTGATACGCCCTTGGTCAAAGACGTGCCGGCGACTTCCCTGCTGGAATTGCAAAAGCGCCTCGCGGAAATTTTACACCTCGCCCAGGCGATTCCGACGCTCGATCCCGCGAAAGGTTTCGCCGCCGACCCACAGCGCGGTCCCGGCATTTACAAGGCCCGCGAAATCCGCAAGACACGTACAACCAAGCAACCCAAGGTTATCGTGAAGTATGAGGCCACCAAAGAGCACCCGGCGCAGACAGAGTTATACAGCGCTGACTTGCCTCTGGGCATCATCGAAGAACAGGAGTGGAGCGGCATGATGACTCCAGCCGAGAAGGCCGCAGTTCTCGACCGCATCGAAATCCTTTCCCGCGCCGTGCGCAGCGCCCGGAGCCGGGCGAACGAACAGATCGTAGACACCACCAAGAAGATCGCGCCGGCGCTTCTTGGTTACATTTTCGGGTAACACCGAAGGCTCAGGCTAAGGCTCGAAAATGAGGCTTACTCACTTCAAGCTATTACCCGAGGCTCAAACCCATCGCGGAATGACCCAGCCAAAACAGCAACCCATAGCCGAAGACGCGGGTTCGATTCCCGTCCTCGCCTCCTCTACTTTCACCCGGCGGGGTGGTGCAGCGGTAGCACATCGGCATCAAACTGAGGTTGCGGTGAGCGGCTGGCGTCCGAGCCGGAAAGCTCCGCGATAACCCGGGCGTCCGGCACGCGATAACTGCCGGGCGCCCACCATTTTCCAGTCGGACCAAAGATCCCCATGAACGAAACGCTTACTCCGAGATGAAAGATCGCTGATGCTGGACCTCGACCACCCACAAACCCCGCATGTGTTCGCCGCGTCCCGGCAGTTGGACCTGATCCTGGAGTACCTGAAGCGGATCACATACGCCGCCAGCCCTGGCCGGCTCCAGATGCTTGAAATCATCCGGCCGTGTTTCGCCGCCCTCCGGTGGCTTCAGGCCCAGCGGTTCGCCGACGAGCCGCATATCGCCGCCGGCATCGACGAGTTGGAGAGGGCAGCGGAGCGTCTCGCTCAACTCGGTGACGGACGGGCGGAGTGGTCGGCCGATGATATGCCGCCGTCCAAGTGCCCGGTATGCCGCCGATCGCTCACCACCCATGGGGTATACGAGCCGTGGCCCGGATTCAAAGTGCCCAAGGAGCGATGGTGCTCGCCGTGCATGGATGCCGCCATGACCGCGCTGGAACGCGTCCGATCGGGCCATGACGGTTTCGGGACGGACGCGATCTGATGCCGGACACCTGATGCCCCGCCGACAGATAAACTTCGTCGTTAGGCGACTTTAAGCATCTCTTCCACGTAGCGAATTCCGATGACTTCCCGCAGCAGTCAAACCCAACCCAGCCAGAAGCGCAGCAACAGCATTTGGCGTCGCTATTTCCTGGACCTTCCAGAGACCGGCGCGGAATTCTTTCTGCAAACCGCGGGGCTCGTTACTATCGCTCTTAGTGCCGCCTGGTTCCAGCAACGCAACGATTCACCCTCTCCAAGCCTGAGCTTTCTTGCGGCCACCGGCGGCTCACTCGTCGGCTTTCTTCTCTTCCTCTCGCTTGGTTTTTACCTGTGGGAACGTCGCTTGCGCCGACAGTTCCGCGAACGCATGGCTGCTCGTCATGACCGCTCCGCGAATCGCGCCGATGTCGCCTGACCATGGGCCGATCTCTGGTCCGTCAGGCGGAGAGGGCGCACCCGGTAAGTGAAACCCGTTTGAAACCAATGATGAACGCTCGAACATGGCAGACGCTTTACCGAGTGTCTGCGGCGTTGTTTTTCTTCGTGGCGCTCGGCTTCATCTCCCATCCGAGTCATCCGATATTGCGTGCAGCCTATCTTACCGCCGAGGTGCTACTCATCGCCTGGGCGATCTGCTGTGCCTGGCTTGGACTTCTGCTCACGCTTGGCCGTTTGGATCTCGGCTGCCCGTTTTGCGGTGCACGCAGCCGCGTCATCGGTCACATTCAGAAGGATTTGGTACTGGATTGCCCGGCTTGCGGAGAGATTCGTATTCGCGGCCGGGTTTTCGGAGCAGCAGTCTCCGAGAAGCTCAACGCGGCTTCCAATGACCATGGCACCTCGGCGGCCGCTGAGTCCGGAGGCGTTAATCATCGCTTGCATCATTTCATGCAATCGCATTTTCCGAGCGCCTCTCCGTCACAGGAATGGTCCACGGTAGTTAGGGACTCCAAGCATCCTATTCTCACTCTTCTTGCGCTCAATATCTGCTTCGCGATTTACGCATATTCACTTCGCCATGTCTTTTTTACGGCAGGCCTTGCTATCATTTTGCCGGGTGGCTTCCTGATCTACCTTGCCCAGGCGCTCACCACACGAGTTGCCCGCAGCAACCTCGGTGTATTCCCACGCACGGAACGCCCTGTAAGCTACTGGCTGCATATTACCGTTCTTTGGCTCGCGTATTTGCTGGTTTCCCTCGCGCCCATATTGCCCCATTACAATCCCTTATCCCGTCCATGAATGTCTCCCCGCGATCAACCGCAACGCTTAACGAAGCAGTGCATTACCGGTAGCAAGAATAGTTTCAGTCAACCGTAACGCCTGACCATACACCTACGGCGAACCGAGCTGCCTGGAGTCATTAAGCACATGAGCGCGCTTTCACCGCTTCTCAACTCAAACCTTATGTATGTTCCGGAGGAGGAGTGCATGGCCATATCGCGTTATGTCGGCTTCGCTGCGGGCTTCCATTCACAGCTCTACTCGGCATGCCCTTCCTTACTCGGCCAATTTCGCTTTTTCCGGGACCCCGATACTGACGACATTTGGTCCGTTTGTCAGACAACCCTCTTCTCCTTCGGAGTTCAATTGGACCCCGATATTCAGCTTATTTGCATCTGGGATGCCGAATGGCATGACGAGATCGGGACATGGATTGCGGACCCGGTTGCTTTCGCGATCGAAGCGATCCGCGGCAGATATATCCAAAACGCCTAATTATGTGCCGCAGCGAACGACTCCGACCGTCGCTCCGAACAAACCCAATACGCCGCGGTCCTGCGGTTCCCTTCGCACGCGCCAGAACCGTTCTCGTTAAGTGAGCAGCAACAAGCCTCTTATGGAAATTCTCTCCCTGTTAAGAAAACGCCTCAAAGACGACGAGGTGATGGAATGGCTTGAATGGATGGACGTGGACGTTGTCTACGATTTCGATCGCTCACATGAAAACATGCCCGACGTCTACTGGGCCGCGGCAAAGGATCACGGCATTACACTACGATTCGATGAGCGCCAAACCCTTGATACTATATTTGTTCACGTGCAGCCGAATGATGGGCATCTGGCTGTGGATTTCTCTCTAATCACGGACATCGTTGTTTTTGGTTCCGATCCCCAGGTTCGTGCGTACGCAGCCGATCATGGCATCAAAGTTACGAGCGGTGCTCGTCCGGCGGCGCTTCCCCCTCCCGGATCGTGGGTCAGACTCGATTATGATCATCACCGAGTGCACTATGAGTTTCGCGAAGGCGCGCTGAGCCTTGTGGCGATTTCGTCTACCCATGATCCGAAGGCCTAGCCAAGCGCTGCAGCGAACAGATTGCGTTGCTAGTTGGATTCGTATATCTCCAGATGAAGAAATGGTTTAAAATTTTGGCCGGGCTAGCTATGATCGGCATAACTTATCTTGCATTATCGGCGATATTTCTTCCTCAGCCGTCTTCGCGCCACCCGGACTTCTACGTTTCCCACGCGGTCATTGCGCCCTTTCCTGCGACGCTCCATCACGTAAGGACCCTTTCATTATTCGAGCCGTCACTCGGTGACGGCCTCTGTGTTGCCGCGTACTCCATCGCCCCCGGTGATTTCGAACGCCTGCTACAAGCCCATACGTGGACTGAGGGCTTCATTACCGGCAATTTCGACGCCGAGAAGAACTTTCGCACTGCCTGGCCTACCGCTGCTCCCGAGTTCGAGGCCTATCACTTCACAATCGACAACCGGCGTTACGTTGATATGGCCGTTTCGCGTGACCACACCAGGATCATCTTTTATATGCCCATATGAAGTCGCCTAACCAAGCTTTGTAGTGAACCGCCCGTTCTGCCTCTGAGCTTCGGCGGGCGCTACATTTGGTCCTCCGTCAATCCCTTCATGCCAAACCAATCCGTACCAGAAACCGATTTGCTCCGCGCGGCATATGCCGCCTTCAATGCGCGCGACATCGACGCCGCACTTGCGCTCATGACCGCAGATGTGGCTTGGCCACGTGCGTTCAAAGGCGGTTTTGTCCGCGGACCGGAGATGATCCGCGCTTATTGGACCGAGCAGTGGAACGAGATCAATCCGCATGTGGAACCAATGGCGTTCCATCCAGAGGGTGATGGGCTCATCCTGGTCGAAGTGCATCAGGTCGTGCGCGACTTGGCCGGCGCCCTACTCGCCGATGAACGCGTGGGCCATCGCTTCACCTTAGAGCGCGGCTTGATCCAAGGCATGGAGGTTTGTGCATTACCGTCGTCCGGCTCGCCAACCTGACCAAGCGCTACATCGAACCACTCTAGCAAAGCTCACCCCCTATGCGCGTGACGCTTCTACCGACACTCTGCTTTGCACTGTCCCTGATCAGCTGTCACCCGAGAACCGACGTGCAGGGGTACAAGCGCAGCGATCCGGTTCTCAACAAAGCTTACGCTGACGCCCACAGCACTGTGCAGGACTTCATTTCCGAATTGGCCAGTGCAAGACCTGATTATCGTTACCTCGTCAAGGTTTGCATAGAGGCTCAGGGTCACCGCGAGCATGTCTGGCTCGAGCCCGTTCGCTACGAGAATGGCATTTTCCGTGGCCCGATCGCCAATGTTCCAGTGAGAATTACTTCGCTCAAAAGAGGCGATGCGGCCCAGGCTACGCCCGACAAGATTTCGGATTGGGTCATTCTCGACGGTTTCGGTGCAATCATCGCGGGTGGGTTCACAGAGAAAGCCATGGAACGTCATCGGGGAATTCAACCATGACGCCTGATCGGGCGCAGCGGGCGCTCTCACGCATGCTGACTAAATTCGCGTACTTCGTGCTGATCCTCAGCGGACTCGGCATTCTGCTCTCCGCTGGTGAACCAATCCTATTGCGAGCGCGGGCGTATTATCAGTTCCACCGAATCGGCATGGACACATCGATAGACAAGATCGTCAGCGCAGAGTTACGATCCGCAGCGCCAGATCTTGCGCTGGCGTTCATACTCTCAACACTTGGTATTTTTGTGGGCTTTGGCCTCCTGCGGCGGCGGGAGTGGGCTCGACGCGGCTGGCTCCTTCTCTGCGGCCTATGGCTTGTCGCGACAATTCCCGCCGTTGCTCTTTCATCAGGCGCCTCCGCATTCCTTGCCCCGGCATTCAGGTTTATTGTATTCTCGATCTCCTTCCGCATCCTTTTGAAGCCCGAAATACGAGCACAGTTTTCCAATGATAAGGCTGGACCATCGCAGACCTGACATAGGCAGCAGCAAACACGCTCCAGCGTATGGCCGAGCTTTCAGTCGTTAGCCCACTTCACAGACTATGTCTTTTCGACGTGACAGCGACGCGGCAAGGAAATGGCAAACGTGGCTGCAAAAGCATCGCGACGAGCTGCTGGCTTGCGGCGTTCCGCAGCTTGTACTGGAGCATGAGAATCGCTGGTACTATTTCCTCGAACACGGTTACTTCAGACCACCGGGCATTGCCGAGCCCATCATTGATGTTGACCGAATGGATAAGGCGCAGGCTGAGCGTTTATGTCTTTTCCTCGAGAACAGCGATTTTTATCCTACTTGCAGCACTTTGAACCGGTTGCAGTATCTCCTCAGGAGAGGATGCCATGCGAAGGCATCGGATGGAGAAGCACACGCGCCCTGACCATTTACTGGAACGAACGGCGAGCCGCTCCAGGCAAGCGGCTCGCGGATATAGCGGACCGCCCGACACGCGACGCCTCCGACTTTGCAAAGACAGCGTAAGACCAACGTCTTATAGCGCCGGGATGCGCGATGCCTCAAAAAGCGTCGCATGAGTAACCTCATCGTGATCGGATTCAATAATGCCGCCGACGCCTTCGAAATGCGCGCGGTGCTCGCGAAATTGCAGGCCCAATATTTGATTGAAATGGAGGACGCAGTCGTCGTCACGCGCGACGGCAACGCGAAGGTGCAGCTTCACCAGGCCGTGAATCTCACCGCGGCTGGGGCAGTGTCTGGAATGTTCTGGGGCACCCTGATCGGGATGCTGTTTTTGAATCCGTTGCTCGGGGCGGCCGTCGGCGCGGGAAGCGGCGCGCTTTCCGGCAAACTCACGGATATCGGCATCAATGACCAGTTCATGAAGGACCTCGGCGCCACTCTCGCGTCGGAAAGCGCCGCGCTGTTCGTGCTCGTGCGCAAATCGACTCCCGACAAAGTACTCGAAGGTCTCAGACCTTTCGTCGGCAAAGGCCGTGTGCTGCAGACTTCGCTGACGAAAGACAAGGAAGAGGAACTTCGCGCATTCATCGAAGGGAAGACCACCGCAGTTGGGGCAAGCGCATAGGGCCGGCTCGATCCGGGGCGATTGCGTTGCCCCGGAAAAATCAGTAAGATCGCGGTGCTATGACAGGAGTTACTCAAGTCGGAACCCCGCTGCTGTATCTTGGCTTTGTGGTCCTGGTCGTCGTGCTGCTGGTGATCGACTTCGTCCTGTTGCGGACCCAGGGATCGCATAAGGTCTCAGCCAGGGAAGCCGCGTGGTGGTCGGTCGTATGGTTCCTCGCGGCAGCTGCCTTCGGCGGCTGGTTTTGGTGGAATTTGCAGGGGAAGTTCGGGGCTGAAATCGCGAATCAGAAGACGCTCGAGTTTGGCACGGGCTATCTCATCGAGAAGGGGCTGGCGATCGAGAACGTGTTTATCTGGATCACGATCTTCACTTACTTCGGAATCCCCGCCGAGCTTCAAAAGCGCGTGCTACTTTGGGGAGTGGTGGGAGCAATCGTGATGCGCGCCGTGCTCATCTATCTCGGTGCGCTGCTCATTCATCAGTTCTCGTGGATCTTCTATCTCTTCGGCCTGTTCCTCGTGGTCACCGGCGTGAAGATGTTCCTCTTTACTGGGAAGAAGAGCGATTTGAGCGAGAATGCGTTGTTGCGCTGGCTCAGAAACCACATGCCACTGACGACGACGCTGCGCGGCGACCGCTTTGCCATTGTGGAAGCCGGCCAGCGGCTGTTCACGCCGCTGCTCCTCGTCCTGATTTTGGTCGAGGTCTCCGACCTGGTTTTCGCGGTCGATAGCATCCCCGCGATCTTCGCCGTCACTGGTGATCCTTTCATCGTGTTCACCGCGAATACCTTCGCGATCCTGGGCCTCAGAGCGATGTATTTCCTGCTCGCGGACGTGGCGGACCGGTTTCACCTTCTCGGCTACGGCCTGGCGGTGATCGTCACGCTCGTCGGAATCAAGATGCTGCTCATGGATGTCTATAAGATACCGATCCTGTGGATGCTTGCGGTGGTCGCTGTGGCTCTCAGCGCCGCCATCGTGGCGAGCCTGCTCGTTCGTCCTAAAACGGTATAGGACTTGGCGATCCACTGTAGAAATATTCCATGCCGGACCAATCAAGATTTCCCGATCTTCAGCGGATGCGAATTGCTGCAGAGACACAACCTGCGCCGGAATGGCTTGGCGATCTCGATGACGATTGCACCGCCCACTGGGCGGGATTCACACTTCGGGCCGAATGGATGAACGAAGACTATTGATGGTGGGCGGTTTATTTGGACGCTCAAAACCGGCAAATCGCTTCTTCCAATCAGCGGCCAGTTTCTCGACCAAGCCAACCCGCTTGGATTCGTTTGCAACCCGCTTCTCATCTTTCTGGCCGGCATTATGGTCCGGTTTCTAACCCGCCTGATCTCGTTCTTTAGGCGAAGGCATTTGTCGTCCACCACCACGATATAACCATGTCCACCTCGACACCTTGCCAAACACCACTGCAAATACGCCTCTACTTCGCCAAGCTTCCGGTTCCTCTGCGTTCGCTCAGCGTGTTACTTGTATTGTGTCTGACGCTGGGGTGCACCACTTTCCCGCACCGTGATCCACCCGCACGCTACGCCGGCCATTGGACCGTCGGAGCTCCTTATTCCCAGTTTGATACGGCGGACGGTCAGCACCATTTTTATATCTTCGACGACGACATGCCAGCAGCGGCCGTGACATTCATAGACACGCAACCATTGCACCACGATTCCACATCGGAATCCGGAGTGGCGCGATCTGCCTACTTCGAGGTAATTGGCAGGCTGCATCCTTACCAGACCAATACCGTGGAAGGGACCGCGACCCACCAGCGTCTGCACGTTGAGCGTCTTCTGCAAATGGCTCCAGCGCGCGCTGAGTATCTCGCCCAGTTCAAGTAGCCACGCACTGCAGCGAACCGCGCCGGACACCTCCACACGATTGGCCGTGAACGAAAACTCAGATCGCCACCAGATCATGAACGACTCGCTCTTCTGGACGCGGTTGGCATTCATCGCTTGTGGCTGGCTTCGGGGCGCAGACGAACCGTCGTTCCGGAGGTTCTGGATTGACGACTTCTCGCCAGAGAAAGCCGCCAACACAAAGCGTGGCGTGGATATCGAGGGCACTGCCTGGATTGGCGACGGTCCCAGAGTCCAGCATCCGTACTGCTTCGTCGCTTCCATTCCCCAGAAAATGTTGTATCATCGCGGTCAGGATTTTTTCATAGAGCAGCTTGTACTCGATGAGTTAAAGCAGACATTGCAGGTTCGGATTTCCCATGGAAAACAAGTCGCCTAACGACGTCAAGCTCAGCGAACCACCCAGGCCTCACTGAGGCGGGGTGCGCGAGGCGCTTCTACGCCATGAACTGGAACCGAAACATTTCGGTCAATCAAAGCACCGTCGGCCCGACGCCGGCCTGTGGTTGCTGCGGGGCTGTCGTGCGCGATGGTTTCGACTCTTGCCGTGCCAGAATGCGAATACAGCAACCCGGCCTACGGAGAATCCCACCTGTTCACCGTCGATGCTTTCTGCCTCCAGCATTCGGAGCAGTGCGGCCCGCGCTCCAATGCCTTTCACCTCTGTTGGCTCCTGGAGCAGAGCGGCGATCCAAGCATTCGGCGGGTACAGCGAGGCGGTCGCGCTTTCTACGACGCACGCGAAGAGACTTACGACACATTCCCCTTACTGGAGCCGGCACCATCCCTGGGCTCCCGAACAAATCGGGCAATGGTTCCAGTCGCAGCAGTGATGCCACGAACTACCAATAATCGAAACGCCCACTGTCGATGACGATTGATAAAGACACCGGCAGCATCACGCTCCAAGAGATCAACGCGGCCATTTCGCTCACACTTTCTCGTTCACAGTTCCTGCAAGCGACTGCGTTTTCCACGGCAAAGGTTGCTGTCTGCAACGAGCCTTGGTGCAGTTATATCCTCCAGCGCATTCCACAACCTGAGACGGAGATTTCGATCCTCTTCCAGTTTCACGAGGAGCGGCTTATCCAGCTTCACCTCTCGCACGCCGCGGCCCGTTTTGGCTCATCCTGGAACGATTGGTCTGAGAAACTTGAGCTCGAACGCAAGGCATATCATGAGCGTTGGCTCAGCCAGGAACTCCATGTTCATCTCGGATACTACCCTTGGGGCAGCATCGCTTCGGAATTCGACCGCGGGGGCGGGAGCAGCTCAATCATTATCTCCTATGATCACCCCAATGCTTGACGCACCGGCCTCTCGGGCGTCGTTACACGCTTCCCGGCCCATCGTGAAGACGACGCTTATTTCCGTCCTTCTTTTCATTTGCTCATTGCAGCCGAGCATTGGCGCCGCCCACGGTTCCCACGCGGCTACGCTTCACCTATTTCGCGTAACTCCCGCGGCGGACGGTCAACGCAACTATCTTTTTTTGCTCACCAACCGACTCGGCCGTCCGATCTATTACCTCGCCTATCGCCCAGACGTCGCCGAAATCGCCGGGCAGCCATTCCACTATGAGAGCTTCCGGCGCTGGGGACACTGGAGCACGCCAGAATATCAGTTCTACGACGTGCGCATGGATTTTCGCCGAGTAGGTCCCGGCAAGACAGTTGCTCTCGTCATCACACGTCCGCCGACATTTTGGACGTGGCGAGCCTGCATGGCACTCTATCCACGTCCAAAGTACAAAATACACACGGAAGATGTGTTCAGCGGCCCAATTCCGAGATGAATGGGCCGTCGAAATCTACTTACATGACAACTGTACCGCGCGTCGCTGCGTCATGCGTCGGGCATTTCCTCGTGTGCCCCATGAATCGCGTTATTTTACTACTCCTTCTGCTGGCGCCGATTGCTTTCGGAGCGAGCGACGCGCCACAGATCGATCCGAGTGACGACTTCTCTCCGATGCTTTTTCCTTTCGCGCTCGTCGGCATTTGCATTGTGCTATTCCTGATCGGAGCCGGCATCGTAGTCGCGACTATTGTCGCCATCTCCACCTCCATCCTGGTGGCTTTTGGCATTATTTCCTCAGCGGCTTTCGTTGGCATTCTTCGCCGGCGATTTTCATCCGGCTTGCGCGCGTTTCACTATCAGATCTGTGCGGTCGCCACCATTCCGGCAGGCATAGGCGCGCTCTGGGTTGGCGCTCATTTCTTCACCATGCATCTGCGGCACCGCGACATCTTCACGATTGGCACCGTCGCTGGGATCTCTGCCGGTCTGCTTTCCGCTTTTGCGTTCGACCGATTGGCGGGCATCGCCTATCGTCATTTTGTCACACCATCTATTTCCGATATTGCATCCCGAACGCGGCAGTTACAAATAGAGCGACGCCCTCAGCCGCAACCGAAGAGAGTCAAATGACAACGCAAGCAATCATTGTTCGCGTATCCTGAGAAATGAGCCTTTGTGACTACTGCATTCCGGATCCGCCTTTGGAATGCCCGCGATGCGACGGAGTCCTGATGGGCTGGGAGACTCGTAACGAGGGTTCATGCTTCTTCGTCTGGCAGCAAGGAATCACCGCTCCAATCGCTCAGAAAGTCGATTCTGAAATCGCAACGCCTCTCGAGCGCCGCGCCCAGTTTCGTCTCCCTTCCGAATTCACGATCTCATACGGCAAGTGCCAGCAGTGCGGCTACAAGTTCTGGGATAACGTTCGTTGCACTAACGATGATTCGGGGACGTGGCGCACTTCACGGCTCATTCCACCTTCGGTCGTTGGCATCGTGATCGACTCAGATTGGCTTCAGTGTCTGGAGTGCTGCGACGCGTTCCCGCTTCGTCCGCCAAAGCGACTCTATATCTGTCCATCATGCCAACGGCTCGTCCACCACGTCTCCCGTGAAAGCAACAATGAGCAGCGAAACACATAGAGCAGCGGAGTGGTGAATCGCCCGACTGTCACACTGGCGGCTCCACCTCAAACGCATGCTACACCACCTTTCATTTGCAGTTATTGATTTGGCGCGCTCCGCAGCCTTCTACGATGCTGTACTTTCGGCGCTAGGTTACGTCCGCGTCTGGGCAGATTCGACAGCCGTAGGCTACGGGCCGGCGGGCGGAGGCGACAAGTTTGCCATTAAGCTCGTTTCCGGTCCCGTCGCGGTTCCCAATCCGAGTTTTCATGTGGCATTTGCCGCACCATCCCGTGAATCCGTGGCCCGATTTCACGCCGCGGCTCTTCGGCACGGCGGACAAGACAACGGTGTTCCGGAATTATGCCCAGAATATGGCGCACATTATTACGCCGCATTCGTCATCGATCCGGACGGTTATCGAATTGAAGCAGTCATCAATCAACCGGTCTAGCCGTGCGCCGCTGCGAGCGCGTCCGACCGGCAATAAAACAGATAGCCGTTCAGTGGCTCGAAGCGATCGGCCACGTCCGGCGAGGCTGCCTGCCAGGAGAGAATGAATGGACAGAAGCGCATTTCAGGGGTTGGATACACAAGCAATCCTGAGTCCTCGAATCTTCGCCATGAGTTGGAACTACAAAGAGCCAAGGTGGCACGGCCCCAGAAGACCTCGCGTCGCTCCTATCCGGTTCGTCATCAACTCCGAAGAGTACGACCGAGTGCGTTACGGCGACGGTGAAGACGACCTCACTTTCCCGACATGCGATGACTGCGGTGTACCGCGCGGCAAGTTGCATCTGATTGGCTGTGACCTTGAGCCGTGCCCACGCTGCGGCGGGCAGGCAATCACATGCGATTGCTTCTACGACGATGATGAGTAGCACCCGCACCGTATCGCCTGACAATGCCCGTCCGTCCCCCCACCTGCAACCGCATGGCCTAACCACCCCTGTCTCGTGAACGAAACCGCTCCATTGCGTTCGTATTGGCGAACGCTCGTTTTTGTCGCCGCCTCGTGCGGCATCCTCTTTGCGAGCGGCTGTCAGCGCCGAGCAACTGAAGATTTTCCCGAACGCAAACTCGAGGGCTCAGTGGATGACACGCGAGACCAGAGCAGCGTGTGCCCTACGCATCATATCCAAATGGCTCGGCAGCGTGTCGAAATTAGCTACGGGCTTATCCGATTCGCCGATCCTCAACCCTCTCCGGAAGTCCGGCAGCGTGACTTTCCGTTTGCCCGGAAATACGTTCTTGGGGGCTGCGTCGTCGGGGACGGCTCTCCGAAGTATGCCGACATTTTTGTTTGTCCAGCCTGCCAACAGGCCGAGAAGCAATGGCAGGAGACTCATCGGAAATGAGGTGCTCGAAATGGAAGAATTCTTCATCAATAAATACGTCATCGAGACGAAGCGTAGTCATCCCGGTGCAACGACTTACACGATCTACAGCACTCGCGAAGACATGCTTTCGATGGTCCAGGCGCTTACGGACGCACTCGCCCATCCCGACGCAGCGAGAACAACGCCCGGGTTACCGAACGACCTTCTTTGGCACCATTACGCTACGGCTGCCCGTGGCGAAACGTCTCGAGTCACATTGGCTTTCTGTATCGCCGACGACCTGAGGCCGTTTCACGTCCGCCCTACTTTCGGCACACGGCTGCGACGCTGGCTTGGCTGCGCAAATTGGTTGGTCTTCAGCGCTTTTGCAGGCATCGGGATCTGCGCCACTGCTTCCGGATACATCCGCGTTAGCCCCTTCCTCCAAGCAGTTCTTTTCAGCATTCCACTCGTAGGCATGGCGATCGGCTTGCTCTGGATGCGCGACCAGATTACCCCACTCGCGAAGCGCAAATGAACGAAATGCCCAACCATACGCCCTCGGAGCAATAATGCCCTACGTTCAGTGCAAAACCCACGGAGGCGCTATCGCGCCTCACGGATGCCATCATGTCGCGGAATGCATCTCCGCACAACAATCGCCAGGACACACAACCTTTGTTGATCTGGACGGATTTTTCGCCAAAGGATGGGTATGTGACGCCTGCTTGGAGGCACTAAGGTGCAATGGGCTGGACCTGGTCACTGCACGCAAGGAAGGCTTCGCGGGATATCCGTCAGAAGATGAAATTGCCCCATTGCTTGATCTCCTGGATTTCCTGCCCATGTGCGCGAAGTGCTTTGAAGAGCTCTCCCGTGAAACTTTGCCTCGACCCTAATGAAAACGCTGGCTCAACTCACGGAAGCTGAAGCAGTGGTTTTAATCCTGTGGCAATTTTATGGACTCGCGATGAACCACCCGCTGGAGCAGGCGATTCTTGATTCGTCGGTCAGCGCTCTGTATCTTGCCCTTCATCGTATCGGAGCGCCCCACGTCGCCGCTGCCTTGGTTCGTGCGGACAATCCACAGTTCTTCGCTGCCCATCAACACGAAATCCTTTCTCGCTTGCTCGACTATATCCGGGTGAATCAGGCTTCCATCCTGGCAGGTGAACAAATCCGAGTTGAGGTCGCCTGAACGACAGCTAGCCCAGCGACGCCGCTCCGCTGCGGCAAATGCGCTCAGACTGCCCGCCGAAAGATCATGAAGACCCCGTCAGACAAATCGGCACATTTCATTCGCCGCTTTCCGCTCGTGATCTGGTTCGTAGTTTCAGCCGCTTCTGGCACGGCCACGTCGTTTATTCCCTGGGGTTCACCTTCCAGCTTCCACGGCACAGGGTTCCCTATCTTCGTTGTGGCGTGGGACAGGTCTCCTCACAGCGGCCAGTTTATCGATTATCCCAATCCGCTCGGCTTCGTCATCAACCCGATGCTCATTTTTGTTGCCGGCATCGTAGCATGGCTCGCTTTCCGAACTGCCGCTTACGCCTGCCGCCGACTTATAACGTCAAAACATGGCCCCTAACCCCCATCTCACATTTCTCCGCATCGCGCTCTTCGTGTTCCTACTCGGCTGCGGTGCCTGCCATCGGCCAGCTCTACTCCATGTAGCCACTCCCACATCACATGCTCCGGCCACTTCGACTCCGCCCCCAGCACCGGCGCTCGTCGGACAATGGCGAAACGCCAGCGGCACCTGGCGCTTCATGGCGAACGGAACCTTCTGGTTCATGGGAGGCACTACCATCCAGGCAAACCCGTCTGGCCCGTCCGGACTGAACGTGCCAAAGACCGAGGTACTCCAGGGAACTTATCTAGTTCGCGGAGCGAAGCTGCATCTCGCACTGAAGCCAACGCCAGGTGAACGGGAATCCACGTTCCAGATCGATGGACGGAAGCTGACCATTGACGGGACGGTGTACGAGCAGCAATAGCCACGTGGCACGACTGCCAATGACGCATTCTGATCCGCCGTCCGCGCTCCGCGAAATCACCGATCTCCTCCGGGCGCTTGAGTCGCCTTGGGCAATGGCCGGCGGGTGGGCGCTCGACCTCGCACTCAACTGCATAACTCGACCACACGCCGACGTCGACATCGCGGTGTTCAGGAGCGATCAGTCAGCGCTGCGAGCGGCACTCCCGGGGTGGCGCTTCGAGATCGCGGTGGATAGGACGCTCGAACCATGGGCGCCTGGCGTATGGCTCCAACCGCCTGTGCATGAGGTGCACGCCAGGCCCTCGGAGGGCATACCCGGACGTGCCCTTGAGTTCCTGCTCAATGAGCAAGCGGATGCGGACTGGGTGTATCGCCGCGATCCAGCCATTCGCCTCCCGCTGGCGCGTGCGATCCGGGCGACACGAAGTGGCATCCGTGCGCTGGCTCCAGAGGTGGTGTTGCTCTACAAATCGAAAGCGCCGCGGGCCGTTGATGAACAAGATTTCTGTGCCGCACGTCCGCTTCTCGATACCCAAGCGCGAGCGTGGCTCCGGGCCGCATTGCTTCGCGTATAACGCCTGATCACCCGTGGGTCGCGAGCCTCGAACCGGAGCGATAACAAATCGTGGCATCTGACAGCGGCGAGCCGCGTCCCATCCCATCAGAACTGGCGTTTCGGAGACGACACCAAACATTTCCGCAACCGTCCAGGGCTGAAGCCCGTAAAACCGATCGACTACGCCAACCATCGACGCGCAATATCATTTCCCGATCATCCATCCATGGGCTTCTTCTCTTCTCTTTTCAGCAGCAGCGGCAAACCAGGCAAATCCGGGAACCGTTTGGCCAAAATCGAAACCGTTGCCACGAGCGGCACGGAAGGCCCCCTCCACGGGATACTCGTCAGTGTCGATGCTCCCGATCCGGCGATGTTCGGCTCGTTGATGCCTGAAATCGTCTCTACCTTCAAAAACCAGAGAGGGATCAGTCCGCCAGACACCTCCTTTATGCTCATTACGGTCATCGGCGGAGTCTCTGCCACCGACTTCAAACGGCTTTGGGACGAAAACACGGCCGGTGATCCGATCGTCGAATTCTTTCTTTCGCAGATGACGAAGGCAGACGTGTTGCAAGGCACCCCGGACGGGAAGCCACTCAGCTCGGCTTCTCTTTTGGCAAGCCGCGCCGGGTAAGACAGGCGGCACTCTTCGAAAGTGTTCAGTATGTTCCAGCAAACCGTCCGCGTTTGGATGAACGTGCACAACGATCGACGGAAATGCAGGAACAGGATGCACGCCACCATCCGGCGCGATTAGCTAGTGACCCGTAAGGTGGACTTTCCTGATCGCCTGTCCGATTGCTGCAGATCTACCTTTGGCGTCGTCCTGAGTTCTGGCTTCGACACCTATTCTCTCAAGGCCGGTTCCTAGTTTGGCTTGCAACCGTGCAACTCATTGCCGGAATTTTCGTCGCGTTCAGCAGGATCCCGGATATTCTCCGAGGGCAATTCCCCCTTTCGTTCGCATCCCATCGAACGGACGACAAGATGCAAAAACGCTCCCCCAGCGCTCTTCCCACTCTCTCACCTCCCGGAGGCGACAGGCACCGCTGCACATTTCAAGTCGTCGCACTTTCGCTCATCGCCGTCGCTGTCCTGATGATTCCCTTTTCGGCGCTCGGATCCGGAGAGCGTTCCAATCCGGCGAAGGCAAATATTCTCGAAGTTCAGACTATCTCCGTGAAGGGACAGGACACAGCAGCGGCCGGCAGATCCCAGGTCCGGCTGGGATTGGCGCCCGAGGACATCTTCGTGCGCTTCGGCTTCACGCCCGTTGCGGGTCGCCGACCCATCCGGCTCTGTTCCAAACTGGATGGTTACGACAAGGACTGGGACGAAGGCGGCGGCATGATGTTTCTCGTGACCCGCTTTTACAGCGAGACGGGAGACATAGTGGCGAGCAATGAATTCCGGGTCAGCGGCGAAAGCGCCGGCTGGCGGAACGATCTGAGTAAGTCGTCGCTCACTCATCGGCGGGAAATGCTCATTGCCCCTCCGCGTGCTGCACATTTGCTCGTCGTCATGACTTCGGCAGGCCCGCAAACCACGGAGGGAGTCTTCGTCGTCAGCGACCTAAACGTCTTCCAGCTTTCGCCTGACGGATCGCAGAAGACGCTGCTGCAGTTTCCGGGAAACAAAGCCGCGCCAAACGTTTCGCTTGAGTCCACCATGGCAAACTGGGTGCGCGATGGAACAAGCCCAAGCATGGCAAAGATCGTCGAACTCGGCCCCGGTCTTTCTACAAAAGCGCTGGAAATCCAGGATGACAATCCGCTCGGCCACGCGGAATGGCACAATAATCTGGAATCAGCTCCGAACATACACGGCGGGGACCAACTCGTCCTGGAATGGAATGAAATGTATAGCATCGGCGACAGCGCGATGCACTTTGGCGCTTACCGGCGACTTGATCCGGGAAGCTATCTATTTCACGCGCGCGAGGTTGATTTACTTGGATGCCCGACGGGCGTCGAGACTTCAGTGACACTCGTAGTCCCCAAACCTTTTTGGCAGACCCTGTGGTTTTGGGGACTGATCGCGTCAATAGGAGCAACCGCACTGCTCACGACATGGCGTTATGTCGTTCGTCTGCACACCCGGCGCGCCATTCAAAAACTGGAACGGCAGAGCATGCTCGAACAAGAACGGCTGCGAATCGCCCGGGACATTCACGACGATCTCGGCGCCCGGGTCACGCAGATCTCACTCGTCAGCGCGATGGCCCAGAATGAAACGAATGACTCCCAAAAGATGCGCGCGGAACTGGAGCACATCTCGCAAATGTCCCGCGATCTGGTCACCGCGCTCTACGAAACCGTGTGGACGGTAAACCCGGAGAACGACAATCTCAGCGAACTCGGCAACTACCTTTTCCAAATCGTCAATGATCTCTGCGAACAAGGGCAATGCCGCTGCCGATCGCATATCGACGAACTGCCGCATGAGACAATAGTCTCCAGCCATGTACGGCATAATCTGTGCATGGTCGTAAAGGAGGCGATGCACAATGTGTTGAAACACGCCCGGGCTACGGAGGTAAAGTTTCAGATCTCTTTCACACAGCAATTGCTGACAATCATGATTCAGGACAACGGATGCGGATTTGATCCATCGAACATTCCCGATCCGGGACATGGACTGATCAACATGAAGAAGCGGGTGGCGGATATCGGCGGCGAATGCCGGCTCGAAAGTCAGGAGAGAACAGCAACGACGCTTTGGATCTATCTCAAAATCAATCCGCCATCCGCCTGAATCTATGAAGCGAACCGTAGTGATCATCGAAGACGACCGGGGACTCAGAGAACAACTCAGCAAGATCGTCGGTGCGGCACCTGATATGTGCTGCGACGGCGCATTTGCCACCGCTGAGGAAGCGTTGCCCCATATCGGGCGGAAAGCGCCGGACGTCATCCTCATGGATATCAAGCTGCCAAAGATGTCCGGAATCGAGTGTCTCAGCGCCGTCAAAGCCTTCGCTCCGGAAGTGCGGATTATCATGGTGACCGTGTACAAGGACAGCGAACAGATCTTCCGTGCACTAAAAGCAGGAGCCAACGGTTACATCATCAAGTCCAGTCCGCCCGAGCAATTGCTCGCCGCCATTCGTGATGTCTACAATGGGGGCGCACCACTATCAGGCCCCATTGCGCTCAAGGTAGTCGAGCATTTTCACAAAATGGGGCCGTCGCCCAAGGAAACCGAGAATCTGTCAGGCCGGGAGCGCCAGGTGCTCGACTTACTGGCCAAGGGCTTCATCTACAAGGAAATCGGTTCGCAATTGGGAATCGAAGTCGAAACCGTCCGCTGTTACGTGAAGAAGATCTGCCAGAAGTTGCACGTCCGCAGCCGGCTCGAGGCGGTGGCGAAACATTGCTAGGCAGCGAAATGTCTTTAGTTTCCCATCGACTCGTACTAGCTCTCGAAACGGTAGCCGATTTCACGAACGGTCAGGATGAATGCAGGCCGATGGGGATCGGGCTCGATCTTGCTTCGGAGCGTCGTGACACAGCGATCCACGCTGCGGGCCGTGACCATCACGCTATTTCCCCAGACAGCGTTCATAATACTGTCGCGGGTGAGAGCCCGACCGGGCCGCTGTAGAAAGTACTCCAAAAGCCGGAACTCCTTCGCCGTAAGCAACTGTTCGACGCCTTTCTTAAAGAGGCGATGCGAGACCGTATCCAACCGGCAATCGCCAAACTCATAGCTGACCTTCGCGTCTCCCCGCTGGCGACGGAGTGTCGCCTGGATCCGCGCCATGAGTTCGCGCATGCTGAAGGGCTTTGTGATGTAGTCATCCGCACCCATCTCGAGGCCTCTCACAATGTCTTCCTCCTGCCCTTTCGCCGTGAGCATCAGAATCGGGATCTCGAGTTTCTCCGCGCGAACCGCCCGGCAAATTTCGTAGCCATTCACCTTGGGCAACATCAAGTCCAGCAGGATGAGATCAGGGCCTTCATCAAGCGCCGATTTCAAGCCGACCTCCCCATCCAACGCTGTCAGTACCTGGTAACCCTTCGTGACGCAATTGTCCCGCACGACGCGCAGAATCGTCGGATCGTCTTCAATGATGAGGATGGTGGCGGGGGTCATGCACGGTTCTTCGGAATGGCAGGAATCTCGATCGTAAAGGTACTGCCGCGACCGACTGCGCTCGTGACGTGTACCGCGCCATGATGCGCCTCGGCAATGGATTGCACGATACTCAGCCCCAAACCGCAACCGCCAGCACTTCGCGAAAGACTTTGGTCGACCTGGTAGAAGCGCTGAAAGACGCGCAGGCTTTCACTCGGGGACAGACCGATCCCATTGTCCTCAACCGCAAAGCAGACCCGGTTTCCGCGGGCCTCCGTGCGAAGGACGACTTGCTTCTCATCACCCGTATATTTCCAGGCATTGTCGAGGAGATTAAGTAAGGCAGTTACGAGGCTATCCGTATCGCCCATGATCGTTGGAAGATTTTCCGAGGTGTGTACTTCGAACCGGCATCCAGGCGCTTGCAGCCGATCGCCAAGAGACTTGAGCGTCTCGTCCACGACATCGCGCGGATAGATCGGTGCAAACTCAAACTTGAACTTATTTCTTTCGAGACGGGAGAAGGTGAGAAAGTTATCGATCAAACGGCTGAGCCGCATGTTTTCCTGAGCCAGCAATCGCAAATACTCGCGCACGGTTTTCTCCTCGAAGGTTTCGGTGTCGAGCAAGGTATCGACGAGAGCGCGCATGGCGGTGAGCGGCGTCTTGAATTCATGCGAGACCGTGGCGACGAGATCATTCTTGAGCCGAGCCAGGGCCACCTGTCGTCCTACGCCACGGGCAACGAGCAGGGCGAGGATCGACATGGCGGCGATGACCATGCTGGCAACCGCGACGTGCAGCTTGAGGCGCCGAGCTGTTTCGACGTCGAAAAGCGAACGATCATCAAGCAGGAGAGCGAGCCGCCAGCCGGGCAGCTCAGAACCCATCGGCAGAACAATGGGAGTGCGATCGGCCACCAAGTCCTCTCCGGGGGCAAGCACACGGATGACCACGCCCTGAGGTAAAGACGGCTCCCTCGTCGCCTCAGCCAGCCAGGTATGCAATCGTGCAGTTGTAAGCAGTGCAGTGACGGATCGGTCGGCGGAGAAAATCGCCCAGGTATCGTGCAATGACGTAGCGTGCAGGCTCGCATCGGCAACGTTTGCTTGAGGTGTCTCCAGGTAGCGGGCGGCGAGATCCTCGGCTTCGAGCGTCGGAAACTTCAGGCCAGGGTCGAGCCGCTGCAGCTCATGCATCAGGAAACGGCGTTGCGAGGAGGGCAGCACGTCTGCTGAGTAATCCGTGAGCCGCGAATGCAGTCGCTCCGCAATCTGCGCCACGCGCGGCTCTGTCCGGTCGCTCGACAAATCGACGATCAGTAACTCCGCATTCGCCGCAATGAGGCGCCCCTGCTCATCTGTCGTGGAATCCGTCGCCTTGAACGTGTCTGCCACCAGCCGTGTCGCTTCCTCCAGTTTGCCGGTCTGGGCGAGCGTTCGAATGTTCGCCTGCAAACTCACAGCTTTCTCAACGCCGGAGTTATTTAGACGGGGCTCCCGTGGATAACCCACGCGGCCGTGCTCGTCGTATACGATCACTGCATCGGCAAGCGCTTCACTTATGCACCGGGCAAAGCAAGCGGAAGGCGATTCCCGGCGATCGAGCTGCCCCCTCCAGCGCTCCCACCGTTCCACCACCTGCTTCTGCACCAGGGACAAGTGGCCGCGATACGCTTCCGCGAGCTTTTCGCGAACCGCCATGCGCTCGTTTCGCATGGCTTCGCCCATGAACCACAGCACGCATCCCACCGCCACCAGCACAACGAGCAGCAGCAGCGCCAGCATCGGCCAGGCCCGAACGTCCCGGCTCGAGTAACGCGGGAGGATGCGCAAGCGGCCCATACTTACTTGGTGGATTTGTAACTGACCGCAACGCTCAGGAATGCGCTCTGCAGGGCGTCGAATTTGTCCGGAGCGCAGCTCATCTGGAAGCGGAGAGAAGTCTTCGGCCCGAGTGCATAGATAAAGAACCCCTTTTGAGGTTTGTCATTCTCCGTAAAGTCGACCACGAAGCTCACACCGGAAAGACCGCCAATCTTTTGCTCCTTCCAACTATCCTCCTGCAGCTTTACGCCCTCGAGTTCTTTGCTGATCGTATCCTTAAGCGCGGCTTCAGCCCAGGCGCGGGAAGACTTTCGCTCTTCCTCGGACCGCTCTTCAGTCGGCAACAACGACAATTCCGACGACCCGCAATCGGCCTCCGGATCCAACAAGAGCACGCTTACCGATTTCCGCTGTGGAATTTTGCGCAGGAAGACCACCCAATTCGGAGGAGCGACGAGCGAAAATCCGAGTTCGTCATCATGAAATGGCACCACCTCGTCGGGCCGGCGCTGGGCGATGGAAGTAAGCTCGGCAATGGCGCCGCCCGCTTCAAACTTCACAAGTTCATGCTTCGGCCCGGTCGAATACCAGAAGACTTGCCCGATATTGAGTTTCACCCTCCAGCAATTAAATTTTCCCACAGGTACTTCCACCGGCTCCTCACCAGTCACTTCCAATCCAACAGGAATAATCGTCGATGCCCCCAATGAAGCGACGAGCGGAAGCGTGGTCTTGTAACCAGTCTTCAACGGGAGCATCCGCATCAACTCGACGGCCTCCTCATTATCGAATACCGGTCGATCAAGCTTGATCACCGTGGACTCGGCCACGCCGACGCGCTGTAACTTGACCTGGGTCGGCTCATATATCGCGGAGACATCACCGAGCAGCGCATGTTTCCATCGGCTGTTGAGCGGTTTCAAGGTCTCCAGGTCTGCATCGACGCGGCTAAAGGACTGTGCACCCGCATTCAGTCGCCCCCCCATCCGCCAGACCTTTTTCCCATCTGATTCGGCCAGATAAGCGCGATATTCCACAGTCCCGATATTCAGACCGCCTGGCAGTCTGAGACCGAGTTGCATCCGCTCGCCATCCGCCCACGGAATCGGTCCCAGGGTGATTTTGCTGGGAAGATGCTCCCGCGCTTTGACCACGAGTTCCTTTTCGTCGGGAAAATCGTGGATGAGCTTTTCAAAGGCGGCATTGGCCTCAGGCAGTCGATTCTTTTTCAAAAGGCAAAGAGCCAATCGGTATTCGGCCTGAGCCCCGACTGACTGATTGGCAATCGCCTCGGCAACCAGTTGCTGATAGATGGTGATCGCCCCATCGACGTCGCCTTTCGTCTCTTCGGCGTAGATCCCTTTTTCGAGTAACTCCGAGAGAGAGGGCGGGTCGGCGTGAACGAAGCTTGGGTGGATGGCAATGGAGACCGCGAGGATGGCGGTGCGAATGGAGGTACGAATAGCTGGATTCATGGAGGCAACTCTCGCTGCCGAATGTTACCGCTTTGTTACCCCGATGTCCTTTCTTTATCCCGTCACGTTTCCCTGACTGATGCTGTGGAGGCAGGCTATCCCAAAAGGGCGCAATCCAGCGGACTGTCCCCAATTTGGGAATTTGGTCCTTGTTCCGGCGTCGAATTTGGCGGGAATCCGGTACGCCGAAACGGCGCCGTCGGTATCAGGCTGGTTAGGTTTTTACCAAATTACTAAATTTTTCCAAATTACCAAATTCCTGCCGCCATCCCGCCGGGGAACGAAATAGAAAGGCGAGCAAGTTAAGCAAGGCCGGCTATACTCGCCGCTGAGTTAGTACCAAAGCTGTCCGCCTCCACATTCATCTTTTGGAGCATCTGGACGAAGAGATTGCAGAGTGGCGTATTGTCCTTGGCATCGTAGGCGAGGTGTTGCCCGTGACGGAAGCCGCCGCCGGCGAGAAGAATCGGGAGATTGTGCCAGTCGTGGCTGTTGGCGTTGCCCAGGTTGCTGCCAAAAAGCACCATCGTATTGTCGAGCAGCGGAGTACCGCCTTCGGTTTTCTGCTTCAGCGCGGCGAAGAGTTTGTCCAGAGCACCCATCTGGGCGGTCTCGATCAACTCGAGTTGCCGGATCTTTTCGGGATCCTGGCCGTGATGGGAAAGATTGTGATGATCCATCGAGACACCCGCAATCGGCGGCACATCGCCGCGTCCTTGCACGAGGATGGTGATGAGCCGGGTGCTGTCGGTTTGCACGGCGAGTGGCACCATTTCGAAGAGCAACTGCATCCGGCCGATGAGATCCGCCTCGTTCTTAATGTCTTCCGGTGGATGGGCGTCGATCTTCGGTTTCGGCTTTTTCATCCAATCCTCCGCCTTGGCCAGGCGCTGCTCCATCTCGCGCACCGAAGTGAAATACTCGTCCAGCTTATCGCGGTCGGCAGCACCCACACGAGCACTGAAACGCTTCGCCTCGTCATTCACCGCATCCATGATGCTCCGGCCTTCGCGGAGTTTGCGCATTTGCTGCTCCACCTCCCACGCCGAGCCTTCGACAAAGAGCTTGGCGAAAACCTGGGAAGGACGCGTCTCAGCCGGGATCATCACGCCGCTTCGCGTATAGCTTTGGCTGGTGCCGCCGGTTCCCAGGGTAAGGGAGGGAAAACGCGTCTCCACTCCGATCTTTTCGGCGACGAATTGATCGAGCGAAATGGAATTGCGGAAACCGCCGAGTCCGGGATGACGCGCGGCGGTAAGCCAGGTCATTTCGGAGGAATGCCCATCCGCACCGGCCTGCTCTGGATGCGAAAGGCCGGAGAAAATCGTGAAATCGCTCCGGTGATCCTTGAGCATATCAAGGTACTGGGTGGATCCGTAGTCGCGCCCGGCCTCCTTTGGGAAAAGCGCCGGACCGTAGATGCCGAGGCTCGTACAGATCGCCACCAACCTCTTCGGCGCAGCTTGTTGCGCGGCGCCGGCCCTTTGCGGCCACATCGCATCGAGAAAGGGCAGCGCAAGCGCGACTCCGGTGCCGCGCAGAAAGGCACGGCGCGAAATCGGCCCAGCGGTGAAATGAGGTGCGGCGGGTGTCATTTGTTCAGGAAAAGCGGGCTCTGGACGATCTGGTGAATCAAGGTGCGAAGTCCCCCGCCCTGTTTTTCGGTCTTGGCGGCGATCTCCTCCACGGTAAAGCGATCGGCAAATCCGATCCCGGCACCGGTGGAGTAGGTAACCAGATGACCGGTGAGGGCCTCAATAATTTGATCCGGATTCGAGAGGAGCAGTTTCTTGAAATCCTGGATGCCGGCAAAGGCGCGACCATCCGAAAGCTCGCCATCCGTCTGCACCGGCAGACCGAGATGGACGTAGAGCCGGTGATCGCCGCTATTTTTCAGAGTGATCAGTTCGCCCTTTTCCTGGGAACGATAACGTTCGCGATAGCCGCCGATGACATCGAAACACTCCATGGCAAATCCAGGCGGATCGATGTGGCTATGGCAACCAGCACAGGTCCCGGCATTGCGATGCTTGGCCAACTGCTCGCGCACGGTCGTGGCGCCGCGAGTATCCGGTTCGATCGCCGCGACTCCAGCCGGCGGCGGCGGCGGCGGATCGCCGAGCAGCTTTTTCATGACCCAGGCACCGCGCCGCACGGGTGAAGTGGTGGTGCCATTGGCCGTTACCTTCAGCACGCTGGCCTGCGCGAGCACGCCGCCGCGAACGCTATCCTCGGGGAGCGACACCTTGCGGATGGTTTCGCCATCCACTCCCGGCACTCCGTAGTGCAGAGCAAGACGGCTATTCAGCATGGCAAAGTCTGACTGGACGAAATCAGTCACGGGAAGATTCGCTTTCAGGATCTCCGCGAAGAAGCTTTCCGTTTCCTGCACCATCGAGTTGATGAGCAATTCGTCGGCTTCCGGATACAGCTTCTTGTCCGGGCTCGTGGCGTCGATGTTACGCAAGTCGAGCCATTGTCCCGTAAAGTCCCGCACGAAGGTGCCGGAACGCGGGTCCTTCAGCAAACGCTCGGTTTGCGCTCGGAGGATTGCAGGCTGCGAAAGCGTGTGATTGGCCGCGAGCCCGAGTAATTCCTCATCCGGCAAAGTGCTCCAGAGGAAATAGGAAAGACGCGAGGCAAGGGCATAGTCATCCAGTTTTCCCGGATGTTCCTCAAAGAGCAGAAACTGCGGTGCGGTGAGAATGGCCCGCAGCCCCACACGCATCGCCTCGACGAATTTTACGCCGGCGTCGAGTTCATCGGTCGTGAGTTGGACAAACCGATCTACTTCGCCCAGCTCCAGCGGCCGGCGAAACGCGCGAGCAGCGAAACTCTCCAGCGCTTTTCGCGCGGCGGCCTTGGGATCGTCCGGCGTGAATTCGTAGGCGAGCCGCTTGTCATGATTTTTCTGCGGGTCGAGCTTGTTCAGCGGAGTGTCGCCGAAAGCCGCATGTAAGCTATGCGGCGGCCACTCCGGCACGATCGGTCCTTCCATCTCAACCCATTGCAGGGCCAAGCCAGGCGCTTTGAGATTCTTCGGCCCGATGTTGTAGACGTTCTGCCCCTTGTCATCGATCCCCGTATTGCTCGGTTCGATGCGGAGATGTTCACCCGCGGAAAGCTGCGCGGTCACCTCGATGAGACGAGGCTGATCCGGCGGCATGTCGAACCAGCCGATCAATTGCTTCTCCCGATAATTATCGCGATACACGCGCATGGGGATCGGCTGCCCGTTGCTCTGATAGCCATACGCACTGATCCGAATCCGAAAGAGACCGGCAGGGTGCGAATCCGTGCCGTGGATTTGGGCGGAGGGATAGCCGCGATCGAAAAAGACCACGGCATCGGGTAGTTCGAGCAGGAGCACATGGTGACCACTCTTCGGATCCTTGGGATTCGAAAGCTCACCCTCGGGTGTGTCCAGATTCTTGCGAACATCTTTGTCCTCCTTGGCTACCCAGTGGACCTTCTTCTCCTCGGGCTGCGGACCAAGATTGATCGCTGCATCCAATGCCACATCGGCGGCCTCCAGGTATTTCTCCATCTGCAGCATGGAAAGGCGAAGCCCTTCCGCAACCGTGTCGAAACCATGAGCAGGCGTATCCGCGGGAAGAATCGAGGCGAGCGGCGTCTTAATGCCCAACAGATCCTGCACCGTGTGCTCGTATTCGACGCGATTCAGGCGGCGCAGAACCGTGCGCCCGCGTTCGGCCTCGCGCGTGGAATCGAAGGTTCGCAAATCACCGCCGAGGCTGGCGGTGAAGGCCTTTGCCTCCTCGGGTTTCGGCTGGGTTTTCTTTTTTGGCGGCATTTCACCGCGCTCGACCCGCCGGTAAACCTTGGCCCATTCATCGAAATTCGCCGGCTGGTCGAGCTTCCAGGCGAGCGCATCCAGATCAAGCCCACCTTTCTTCGTCTCCGCATCGTGGCAATCGGCACAGTAGCTTTCCAGGAACTGGCTGCGAGCAGCGGCGCCGTGCGCGGTAGCGGCGGCAAGCAAGAGAGCGGCGAATAGGGAGTGGCGCATCGGGCGGTACAGATAGGCGCAGCAGGTGCGTGGTGCAATAGAAGGAGCGGCGCAGGATTGCGGGGTGTCTCGAAGGGGAAAGAACCCCGCTTCCGATGTAAGGCTCCAAACGGACACGTCTATCCAGATGCCACGTGTTTCTTATGGAAGATCGCGTGAGTGCACCACCGGATGGGACCCAACAGGACTTATGTGACGGATGGGACTTATGGGTAGGCGCGCGGCCTCTTGGAGGGCGCTGATCGCCTGAATCGGAAAACAGACGTTGAAATCAGCCGGCGCTACATGGTGCTGCTCGCGAAGAGGTCACTCGACCCCATTTTCTCCGGCACCAGCGCTCACCGCCCTGTCGCCCATCCCCCAACCGCAGCTCACTCGCATCTCTTCAAAGCCGCCGATTCTCCCGAAAACCTGGCGCGTTCGAAATCCAAAAGCGCCGATTTGCGCGGCAAGCCACCTGCATAGCCGGTCAGGGACGCGCTGCTACCCACTACCCGATGGCACGGAACGATCCATGAAATCGGATTCAGCCCCGTCGCCCGGCCCACAGCCCGCGAGGCGTTGGGCTTGCCCAGTTGTTCGGCGATGGTTTTGTAGGATGTCGTCTCGCCAAAAGGAATCGCGTGGATGGCGGCCCAAACCTTTTGCTGAAATTCCGTGCCCTTGAACGCAATCGGCACATCGAAGGTGCGCCGCTTGCCAGCAACGTATTCGCTCAGTTGCGCCGCGGTTTTCCGGAAGATCGCGTGATCCGGGCTCAGTATCCAATCGGGCCGCACCTTTGGCGAATGTGGTTTGTCGGCAAAGTAGATACCGGTCAGGCGCCCATCGCTTTCCAGCAGGAGCAATCGGCCCAGAATGCTAGGTAGATAGGTATAGTGGGTCATACAGGTTTTTCGAGACTCTTCCAAAGATGGATGGCGGCATAGGCCCGCCACGGGCGCCAGGCCTCCGCCCGTTTCAGAACGTTTGCGACATGGGTTTCGCCAAGGGCTTTCTTCAAGCCCAGATCGCCGGCCGGAAAGGCATCGGGCCAACGCAGGGCTCGCATCGCAAGGTATTGGACGGTCCATTCGCCGATGCCCGGAAGCGCCCGCAGTTGATTACCGAGCGCTCCGATTTGCTCGCTCCAGTGAAGGTGAAGACGGTCTTCCGCAACGGCTTTGGCGAGCGCGCTGATCGTCCCTGCCCGGCCGCGTGTGAGACCGATCGAGGCAAGCGCCGGAGTCGTTGCGTTTGCTATCACGTCCGCGGTCGGGAATAGCGTCGTGAGTTCCGCATAGGGAGTAGAAATCGCTTGTCCGAACTTACTCGCCAGACGTCCCGCCAAGGTGCTGGCTCCGGCCACGGAAATTTGCTGCCCAAGAATCGCCCGGATCGCCATTTCAAAGGGATCGAAAGATCCCGGCACGCGCAGCCCGGGATACGGCTTTGATAAGTCACCCAGCGCCACATTGATCTCCGCAGGATCGGCTTGAAGATCGAAAAGATACTTCACCTTTTCGAGAACAACGAAGCAGACCGGGAGAAGAGATTCACTGATTCCAACGGCCAGGCTGTTTGTCTCCGGCACATTTCGCACTTCGAGCCATCCGGTAAAGCGCTCTTCCTTTCGCTTCAGACAGATGGTCCGGCGATAAACGCCGCCGGCCGCGCTTTCGCAACCCGGGATCATGCGGCGGGAGAGAAAGTGCATGAGTGACCCCCAGTCAAACGGCGGTCGATAGCCGAGGCAAAACGGAACCAACTCTTTGCTGTTTTCAGCCAGGGCACGCCGTCGGGAGGCGCGTACCTGGGTAGGGCTCAGGCGATAGCGCGATTTGAAAGCGGCATTGAATCGTCGAAGACTCTTGAAACCGCTGGCCTCGGCAACCCGAGTCGCAGGGAGCTGGGTATCGGTCATCATTCCCTTCGCGAGCAGGAGGCGCCGCGTTTGCCAGAATTCGATGGGCGATATTCCCACTTCCTTCTTGAAGACGCGCCGCAAGTGCCGGGAGGTCACGCCCAGTTCGTCGGCCAGATCGCTGATATTTCCTTCGGCCATCGCTCCTTCGTCGATCAGCCGGAGAGCCGATGACGAAAGCCGGGCTGTCGCGTCGACGGCGGCCGCTCCGGGCGCCAATTCGGGCCGGCACCGCAGGCAGGGGCGAAATCCGCTAATCTCGGCCGCTGCCGCGTAGAGAAAGAAGCGGCAATTCTTCTTCAAGGGAGGGCGCACCGTGCAAACGGGCCGGCAGTAGATCCGGGTGGATTTCACCCCCACGAAGAATCGACCGTCGAACCGGCGGTCGCGGCTCAACATCGCAGCATAGCAGGTATCGGCATCAAGATTCACGACGCCACACTACGCCGGAACCTCGAAGGGTTCTCGCCATTTTCGGACCTTGGTATTTTGGCGAGTTGACACCACACCGAACCGCTGAAAGGGACTGCGATTTTAAAATCACACAGATTGCCACCAACGCCGAAGCGCCGTAACATCGGGGCGTCATGGACACTGAAATCGTCGTTGGTGGATTGTACGCTGCTCGTGATCGCGACGGCTTATATCGGATCACAAAAGTGCTCGTTCTCGACGAACGGATTGCTCATCTGCGGACCTACGCAAATCAGTTTAAAGCGTTACCGTCGCAGATTCGCTCTTCGGAATTATCGTTGGGCGGTCTTGGCAGTTCCGGTGGTTTTGGGATTGGTCACTTTCCAGTCGCTCGTGAAGCATTTGAACACGAGGAGCATGTGCTAGTAGGCCGGGAGAATGTGGTCGACGAGGAACTCGACGGCTATCGGATTTGGGCCGGGATCGATCCCATCGAAGACTAACATGCAAACAAGCATCCAACTTTTTCGCTACGATCAGAAGCTGACCACCTGCGCAATCGGCGATCCATCGCTAACTCTCGTCCGCAACGATTCCGAGTTTGGCTTACTTATCTCTGGCGGAGCCCACGAAGACTTCGCCGCTTCGCGGTTGTATCTCGAAGACGTGTCCTATCTCCGTGTCTTCGAAACGTCCTGGCGCTACGCCGACTTCGATTTCGTGGCTCTCTACAAAAACGAAGGCGTCTGGCTCGCACAGGACACAAAAAGCAGCCGTTACTTTCCCAATCCCAGCCACTGTCCATATCACGTGGTCTTTATCTCCCACGCCGATTTCCGGAGAATTCAATATGCCCGAGCGGAAGGACTTGCCTTTCCGGTCTTTGAATCCGCACAGGAGCACTTCGGATGTTTGCCAGGCTTTTCGTACCACGCGAAAAGCCTGGAAACCCCGAGCAACTACGCGAACCAGAGAAATGCGGTTCCGAATTCCGAGTACGTCGTCGCTCTCTGAGTCGTTACCCTTGGACCACGTTTAGTAGGCCGAATTTCCGCCAGCGCCTCGTCGAGGCAAGCACGGCCATCGCTCCGCCAAACAACGCACAACTATTTGGCTCAGGAACCTGGCTGACGTTGTAGAGATCCGTGATCTGGCTCTGGCTCAAGGCGGAATCATAGAGTGCCACCTGCGCAATCCCACCCGAGAAATCGAACTGATCCGTGCCGGCCTCATTCGCACCTGCTCCGATGTAGAGCGAAGTCGAAGTGTCCGGCAGATAGGAGACATTGCTCATGGAGAGCTGCAACACACCGTTCACGTACAAATCCTGTGTCCCCGTGTATCGACCGTTCACATCCGGTCCACTGGTCGCACTGAAGGTTCCGACAACGAAGGCCCATTGATTCGCCGTCGCGACCGGGCCGAGTCCTTCGCCGTTCTGATTCCGGCCCTGGTAGTTATAGGTCAACGTCTGGCTGCCTCCGAGCCAGAATTGCCAGCGCGTACCGGTCGCACCGGAGGCTGGGCCATCATAAAGAATGAAACCACTATTTCCGGCAGCTCCGCCTCCCTTGTCATTTCGCTCGCTGACCACCGACATGAAAGTGCTGCCGCTCGAGGTGGTCGGATTGGCCCACGCTGTAATCGTGAAACTGCCCGCACTCATCGAAGCATCATACGGCACTACGACCTTTGCCCCAGTCGTACCATTGGCGGAAATCGTCGTACCGTCCTGGCTCAGGATGGGCGTGCTCGTCTTACCCAGAGTAATACCAGAGGCTGGATAAGAACCATTGTGGCCATTCCCTGAGGAATCAAAGGCCGTCGTCCCACTCGTTTCGCTCAATTGAAAGTACAGGGACGGGTTATTGTTCAGAACCGCTTTGGAATAGGCGCCACTGGTGGAGACTGGAACCGAGACGAGAGGTTTGGCAAACACCGCCAGGCTATTGCCATCGAGCCGTTGCGAACCACCTGACGGAATATTGAGAACCGTCGCTCCACCGGAACCATTCGACTGCACGAGCGTCGTGGATCCACCTCCATCGAGATTCAGGCCGTTGTAGGCTCCCAGTTGCGCAAGGACCTGTCCGGCGTGCAAATCAGTGATGCCGACGGATTGGGTGCTCCTACCGTCCGCGGTGAGAAAATAGAGATATCTGCCATCCTGAGAAACACCAACGTCCGTACGCGGATTCAGCCCGAGGGGATCGCCAGAAGAGGAACTGGGAGTCATGGCCAATCCGTTTTGCAGCACCTGCACACCGGAAACTGCATTCCAAATACTGGCGGGACCGGAACTGCCGATCGAAGCCAGATTGCTCGCAGTCAGGAAGAGGGACTGAAAATTCGAATCCGCTGGATTCACTGTCGAGCCATTGGAAACAGCAAGGCCCAAGAGGTTCTCCGGCACTGACGTCGATTCGACGTCGGTGAAGAAGTTGGCATTGATCGCCACCTGCGCACCAATGCTCGTCATGAATGCGCCCGTCGTCTGCGAGTACGTTTCAAAGCCAAGGCTTTGTGCGGAGGGAGAAGTCGGAGTCGTTTCAAAACCGATTCCCGACGCGGTGAGGTCGATGCGAACCGCGTAGTAATGCTCACTGCCCGGAACCGTCTCGACGCCCGTCGCAAAATCGATCCCCTGAAAGATGGGATTCCAACTCGTGAAGGTTTGCGCATCCGCGCGCGATGTCACAAAGCAATCGCCCGCGATTGCAATAGTCAGGGAAGCTAAATAGTAAATGGGACGGCGGTGATTTATGACAAAGCTCGGTGCATTCATGCGGCAGCGGGCATAAATGACCGATATTTTTGGCAGTCCGATTACGATCCGGTGAAGATATGGCAACAGAGAAAGGCACCGGATGTCTTACTGTCACAAATCGAAACAGTTACTTAAGGTTCTATTTCATCCCAGTCACTCTGTAACTTCGGACGAGCTCTCAAGATAGATCCCGCGCGTACCGCCGCGGACAATCCGCTTACTGAAACTCACTTCCTTCTTGCGAGGTCGAGGAACACAATGATCGACGGGTTACCCACCGCCGTGAACTGGTCCGCAAAGGTCAATCGGCCTGTATTCCGATCGACGTGGAAAGTCGTAACAGCGTCCGCGCGTTGATTACATGAGTAAAGGAATGACCCCGTGGGATCGAAGCTGAAGCTTCGGGGATAGTCGCCGCGGCTCCATTCTTCTCCAACGAAAGTCAGTTCCCCGTTTTTTCCGACGGCAAAGAGCGCGATTCCGTCATGCAAACGATTGCCCGCGTAGATAAACCGGCCATCGGCTGAAACCCGGATCTCCGATGCGAAGCTGCTTCCGGCAAATCCAGGTGGTAGACTGGAAACGGTTTGACGCAGTGTCAGCCGTCCTTTTTCTGAGTCGTAGTCACACAGGACGATGTTTGAGCCTTCCTCCTGCAGGGAGTAGAACCACGCCCCGTTTGGATGCAGGACGAAATGGCGAGGCCCGTCACCCGGCGGTAGGGAAAGGCCCGGCGGCTCATGCGGAGAAAGCGTGCCGGTTTGTTCGTCGAACTTCCACACGAGGATCTGATCGAGGCCCAAGTCGGCCGAAAAAACGAAGCGTCCGGATGGATCAGGTTCGATCATATGCGCATGAGGCACATCATGTCCGCTAATCGCATAGCTCCCCGGTGGCGCGTTCTTCGCGCGCTTCGGCCCCACTGTGCCAGCATCCCTTTTGATATCGGTCGCCGGACCGAGACTGCCATCCGCGAGAATGGGCAACACCGCGACAGATCCTCCGAAATAGTTTGCGACAAACAGAAACCGGCCGGACGGATGGAGACTGACATAAGTCGGGCCGGCGCCACCGGAGCTCACCTTATTAAGCAGGGTCAGCTCGCCGCTGTTTTGATCGATGGCAAATGCGCTGACAGAACCGGCGCCACTTTCGTCTATTTTGTCCGTCTCATTTGCCGAATACAGACGGGTACCGACACCATTAAAAACGAGGCCGCTCGGGCTGGTCGGCTGTTCAAATGTTCCACGGGAAGTCAGCACTCCAGTGGTCCGATCGACTTGGAAAAGATGAATGCCCCGGCCATTTCCCGGCGGCAAATCCACCTGTCCCGGGCGAACATCGTGGAGCGGAGAGCTATACGTGCCGACGTAGGCCAGAAGCGGCTGTTCGGCTTCGCCAGCTCGGGCATCGAGCAGCGGTGCGAAGCCTGCTCCGCCGGCGAGCGCGGCAGATGCCTTTAAAAACGAGCGGCGCGAGATGTTCATGGGTGAGGTCATTCCACCGAAGATGCCGTCTCAACGCCTCGGATTAAAGACTCCGTTGCAAAAGGCGATCAGATCGAATGCGCCGGGAAATACATTGCCGCCGGAATTACCACCCGCAAGGATCACGGGCGATGTATTCTCGATCCGCCGGCTTCCTCGCCACCCTGGCCGCCGCCACGTGCCTCATTGGTTGCGCTTCCGTTACCGTAAAAGACGAGCGAACCGCTCCGACACGCGAACCGAGCCGCGCCCCGGAGCGAATCTATGTCGCGAATTTCACCGCAGAAGATCAGGATTTCCAGGTCTCGCCTGATCAGCGAAAGACCCCGACGGAGGCTGCGGCACAAACCTCCGACCATCTCGCGCAGACATTGGTCAAGAGGTTAAACAAATACGTCATTCCCGCATCACGGATCGGCGAAAATCAGATCCCACCATCTGGGTGGCTGGTGCGCGGGCGCTTCGGTACGGTACGGAGCGGCAGCGTTCCCCTACGCATTCTCATCGGGATGGGTTCCGGACGCAGCACCATGACCACCACGGTTTCGGTGTATGACCTTTCGAAACGCGAGGCGGCCATTCGTCCCTTTCTCAGCTTCCAGACGACGGGCGGCAGCGGAGCTGAACCCGGCCTGGTCACGATCCCCCTCACTGGGCCAGTCGGGCTGCCCATGCTGATCTACAAGATCGGATCGAAAACCTATAGCGAGGCGAAGAAAGGCGTGAACGATGATGCCGATCGCACCTCGCGAATGATCGCGGCTGCGTTGTCGGAATATCTGGCGCGGCACGGATATATTCCGCAAGGATCCGCCCTCAAAGCAAAGCGCGACTGGACGAGCAGTTTTACGGTGCCGGACAATCCATTGCGGAATTAATCCGCCCTCACGTCACATCCGCCGCCTGCGAACGCGGAGCAGTCCCAGCAGCATTCCGCATCCGCCAAACAGGCTTACCAGAGAACCCGGCTCCGGCACCGACGTGATGGCGATTTCCGTTCCGCCGTTCACGGTGTAGTCCACGGTAAACATATTGTTCCCGACCTGGAGCAGACCGTTCTGCGGGACATTGGCGAATGTTCCGATGATTCCTCCCTGCGCAGCGGCAATGAGATACTGCTGTCCAGCCGGCAGAATCGTATTTTCCAAGTCAAACCCAGTCAAAACAGGTTCACCACTGAGGATAAGCAGCCCCTGGACCATCAGGAAGTCACTGTTCCCCACATTGCCGGAATCGAGCCTGAACTGGAAAGCCGCGTCGCTATTAGCCAGCGAGAGCATTCCGTTGATCGATAAAAGCTGACTCGGCCCGGATGGATTGCCACCGCCAGGAGCCACCACTGCACTGGAAAGCGCTCCGAGCCCTGTGCCGACTGACACGTCTCCAGTGAGCGTACCGTTTCCTCCCAATACACCTCCATTCACGACGACGGAGCCATTTAAGGAGCCACTCACGATCAGCTTTCCAGCATTGACCGTGGCAGGACTGGTGATGCTTCCGGAAACCGCCAACGTTCCCGCATTGACCGTTGTAGAGCCGGTATATGTATTCGCGCCGGAAAGCGTGAGCGCTCCATTGCCCGTTTTGACGAGCGACAGCGCTCCTCCCGAGCCATCGATCAGTGTCGAAGTATAAGTAGTGGATGTATTGTCACTACCCACCGTCAAAGTCGCCGGCAGGGAAGCAGAATTCTGAATGACTGCCGTGGTGACCGTGCTCGAGAGGTTCGCCACCGTCGTATCGAAGCCATTCAGGTTGAACGTCCCCCCCTTCATCAACAGGCCACCCGTACCGAGCGAATCGGTTGCGCCGGCGACCACAATCCCACCCGTGATCGTTGATCCACCCGTGTAGGCATTCGTCGCCGTCAGGGTCGTGGTCTTGTTGCCGCCAAATGTGATCGCGCCGGGACCGGAGATCGTACCGGATACGGTAACATTATTGCCGCCTGCCGTACTGCCGCTCGTGATCGCGGTGCTGCCGATCGTCGATGCCGTTTGCACCGTGATCGGCCCGGCAAAGGTCGTCGTATTTCCGCTGTTCCCATTGGCATACAACGTTCCGCCATTGAGAGTGACTGCGCCGCTGATCGTGATGCTTTGGAATCCCCCGAGTGCACCCGAGGCATTGACTGTATACGGTCCCGACCAGCTCTGGCTTGCTTCCACGATCACAGGGGTATTGATGACAAACCCCGTCAGTCCGGAAAGCGCATTGAGTGTGCGAACGTCGACGGCATTACCTGCCGTTGCGGTCAATGTATACGGCCCGGTGATCGCCCCGTAAAAGTCCAGCTTACCACCACTCGTTCCGACGCTCGCATCGCCCGCCAGAGTAACGTCACCGACCGACCCTTCCGCCGCTCCATTGGTATTGACGATCGCACCAAGCTGCCCGGCGGCTCCCGTACCGGAAATAATCAAAACATTTCGGCCACCCTGGTTGTTGGCATTAACATCAAAAGTCGCCCCGGATGCTACCGTAATGACGCTGGCCAAGGGAACGGCCGCCCCATTTCCGAGCCGCAGAATCCCTCCATTGATCGCGGTGGGTCCCGTATAATTATCACCGCCGGAAAGAACCAACGTCCCATTGCCGGCCTTGGTCAGTCCGAAGCCGCCGGAAATCGGGCCGCCGACGGTAAGCGTATTGGCGCTGACCGTCACCGACCGATCTCCACCCAGCGTCACGGCTCCGGTCCCGAGGTTCAGCGCGTTGCTGCCGAGGAAAGTGAAATCAGCGTTCCAGGTTTGCGCATTATTTGCCGTCAGCGTCAGGGCCGCGCCGCTCGTGTTGTCGATATTGCCGCCGTTGAAGACGATCGTTCCGGTACCGAGAGCGGAGGCGTTGCCGATATTGACCAAGCCACTGGATATCGTCAACCCGCCCGAAAAGGTGTTCGCGCCATTTAGAGTCAAAGTGCCATTGCCAGCCTTGAGCAGCCCAAATGGGCCGGAGATTGCGCCACCGACGGTCAGTGTATTGGCGTTAACTGTTACGCCGATATTTCCGCCGAGCGTGACGGCCCCTGTCCCGAGATTCAGGGAATTCGTGCCGCCAAAGGTGAAATCAAAATTCCAGGTTTGCGGATTGTTCGCCGCAAAAACGATATCCGCGCCGCTCGTATTGTCGATGCTACCACCATTAAACACGATCGGTCCCGAACCGAGGGCCGAAGCGTTTCCGATATTGATCAACCCGCCAGTGATCGTTGTCGCACCCGTGTAGCTATTGGCAGTAGCAATCGTCAGCGTGCCATTGCCGTTTTTGGTGAGTCCACCACCGCCGGAGATCGTTCCCGGCCCAGAGAATGTGTAGGCGTGGGCCGAATTGTTCACCGTGATAGATCCCGGCTGCAGATTATCCGAGATGAGAACGACCGGTGAGTTCGAACCGGTGTCGTCGAAGGTCACGTTGTCGCTGTTGAAGAACTTATCGGCACTTCCGCCATTGAGAAAATCCGTCGTGCTGAGATCCCACGGGTTCGTGGTTCCATTCCCCGCCCAGATCAGATTTGCGCTATGTCCGCTGACCGTCAGGAGCACGCTTCCATTCGAAGATCCGGTTGTGCTGAGCGCGAAGGTCTGGCGTGAGCTGTTCGGTCCAATGACAACCAGATTTGACAGGCTGCCCGTCAACGATCCGCTGTAGTCAAAAAGCGTGTAGGTGCCATTCACCAACGTGCCGCTTGCCGCATTGACGGACACAGCCGTCGGACCGCTTAGGACCAGATTTCCGACATTCAAGAGATCATTAATTCCGTTTCCGACTGTCGTGTCAGGAGCAAGGTCGAATCTCACTACGCCGCCGCTCAAAGTGAGATCGCCACCCAAAGTCAGCGTCCCCAGCATTCCGGTCCCTGCGACGTCGATCGTGCCCGCGCTGTTTAGATTGCCAAGAATATCATTGGCAAACCCCGAGGCACGGCCCGCCGCCAGGGTCTGGCCGAAAACCAGCCCGAAGGTTCCCGAGGAAAGTCCAGAGACATCGAAGATGGCGCCTGGCTTGACAGTAATTGCGCTGGTGGCGAGGCCTGCGTTTCCGGAAAGAACTAGCGTTCCGCTATTGACGGTCGTCGCTCCGGCGTAAGTGTTATTCCCCGTTAACGTAAGAGAACCGGCCCCCGTCTTTACGAGGGATCCCGGACCAGTCAAAACTCCACTATAAGTGGTGCTTGTCCCATTACCACCCACGGTGAGAGCCACTGCCGTGGACGAACTGTTCTGCAACACAAGACTCTGCGTCCCCTGTAGTCCTCCAAACGTGGCGCTCGTCAGAGTACCAAAACTAAGTGCACCACCCGCACCGTTGTAATTCAACGTGCTGCCCTGAAGAGCGAGCGCATTACCCAGAGTCAACGTGCCGGCATTGATATTCGTCGGACCGGTGAATGTGTTGGTTCCGGAAAGCGTGAGCGTTCCCGTCCCAAGCTTCGTCAGGCCGCCGGCGCCATTGGCCGCGACATCAGCAGCGGTTAGCGTGTAAGTGAAAGTTCCCGCGGGAGCAGAAGCGCCGCCACCGGCAAAAGTGAAAGTCAGGACGTCACCCACCGTGTAATTCTGACCGGGACTAGTGAGAGTCACTCCCGTAATCGCGCCGCTAGATACATTAGCCACGGCCGTCACACCCGAGCCCGATCCACCACTCACTGTCACCAGCGGGGCTCCGACGTACCCCGTTCCTCCGCTTGCGATCGCCAGCGTACCGCCCGCCGGATACACTCCATTCCCGGAGGTCGTGAGTAGATTGCCCGAAGCCGTCGCGGAGTTTGCCTGGGTATCAAACACCGCCCCTCCATTGAAGATATTGATGCGAGTCAGCGTGTTATTGATCAGCGTCAAATTATTCGCACCAGCCTGCACGGTACCGCCGTTAAAATTCACCGTCGCGGTGGCGCTTCCATTGGTGCTGCCTTTAACGATCGATCCCACCGTCAGGCGGAGTATCCCACTATTCAGATTCAGCGTACCAAAACCCGTCGTTACGTTGCCATCGGTCACCTGAAAGCCACCGGTGCTGGTGGAAATAATCGTGGCATTTCCACCGGCCTGCGTTCCGAGGTTGAAAATGCCCGTGGCTGAGGCCGAATCGCCGACTAAAAATCCCCGGGTGCCGTCACCGGTGGCAGTACCGCCGGTAAACGTCGCCACCCCCTTGCCCAAGCTCGCGCCAATGGCGAAAAAGCGGGTCAAATTCATCGTACCACCGGTTTGGGTAAAAATGCCCATCCCGACATCGCCGATCCGGATACCGGAGGTATTCGTCGTATTCAGCGTTCCCCCCGAGAGAACATACGATCCGTAGGCGGTAGCGGCCCCGTTGCCGATCTCGATATATCCAGTGCCTTCGTTGGCATTGATGGAACCGGAAGACTGATTGATTGCGCCCGCGCCTGTTCCACTACCGAGCGTGACTGCGCCGAGGGCAAAAGTTCCCGTGGAGGCGAAATTCACGGTTGCAGAGCCAGAGCCGGTCGCCACACCCAAGGTACTACCACCGTTATAGCTTCCGCTTCCGCTGTAACTCAGCGTCCCGGCAGAAACCACGGTTGGCCCCGTGTAAGTATTTGCTCCGGTGAACACCAGCGTTCCATTGCCGGCTTTCGTAATGCCGAAGGCCGCACCCGTAACCGCTCCGGCCACGGTCAGTGTCGCGGAAGGTCCCGACCGATTCACCGTTATCGTGCGCGTGCCGGTAAGCGCTACCGCGCCAAGGGTCAGCGATTGTGTGCCACCGAAAGCAAAATTGCCGCCCCATGTGCTCGCATTCGGGATCGTGATCGGGGCGCCACTCGTATTGTCGATCGTACCACCGTTGATTACGAACGTGTTTGCGGCGGCGCCAAGCGCGGCGGAGTTGTTGAGATCCAGTGTTCCGCTGTTCAGCGTGAAGCTGTTTCCGGCTCCGCCGAATGTATTAGTGCCGGCCAAGACCAGCGTACCATTGCCGCTCTGAGAAAGGCTGAAAGCGCCGGAAATGACACTATTCGCGCCGAAATTCAGTGTGGAACTTCCGCCGACACTGATGTTCCCCGACGTGGCAAGTGCGACATTGAGTGTGCCTGTTCCACTCGTGGCACCGATGTTGATCGCTCCCGTCGTCGCGGCGCTCGTGGCAATGAGATCCGATGTGGCGAGTGCGTTGGTGCCGCCGGTAAGAGTCAGCGTCTGGTTCGTTGCCGCCGTCGCACTCGCATTAAGGCTGAGGATACCGGCGCCAGTATCAAAGCTGAGCGTCTGCACCGTGTAGGAGGCATCGAGACTTTCGACCGTACCAGCATTGAGCGAGTTCGCATCGATGAGCAGGGCATCCGTCGGCTGCGGCGTATTCTGCAGGCTCCAGGAGGAAGCAACGTCCCAGCTCGTACCGGGACCGGTAAAGTCATTCACGTCGCCAAACGCACCGCGCACGACGAGAGCGGTGAGGACCGCGGTGGAAATGGAAGTCGCCAGAACGGCGCTTTTCTTCAGCTTCGTTGTAAGTGCTCGCATAGTGATTCTTCAAAGTCCGGTCAAGGGTTCGGTTCGAGGGGAACGGCGGCGAACGCTTGGGGGAAAAGGGGAAAGGCGGTCGACGAGCGCCGCCATAAAACCTATTTCCCAACGGGCTACAACACTAGTTATCGCACATTCACCTATCCAATATCCACATATGCCAAGTTATGTAAAAATGGCGCAACGATGGTGTCATAATTTGTAGTTTTTCACCTGCTTTTACGACCATTTCCCGCACGATTCACCCAGCTAAACGAGCAACTTACAAACGATTAATTTACGAGCCGTAAAAGACACACGTCTCATTGTTACAAACATGAAAAAGACAACTTAAGATTTTCACTCCGCGAGTCACTTTTTAATGCGCTCTGGACGTCTGCGGCGCGGCGCCGCTCCGTCAAGCTGCGAACCCGTCCAACGAGAGATTGCTTGCCCTCATCCGCCACGCCGTAGAATGGAGCTCGCAATGACACGCCAAATCCTCCCGCTCGCAGCACTCACAATGTGCACTTTTTCCCGCCTGCTCGGCGCGGATCCGGTGTTTCCCACTGATCCGGGGCAATCGCTCGAGCGGACGAGCTTCCAGACCTCAAAGCCCTGGAGTCCGCTGGCGAATCTGCGCGCGGACGTGGCGATGGTGTACGGGATCGACCAGACTTTACCGGAGAGAGTCCAGACTTGGCGCGATCACGGCTATCGAGTGCACCTCATGACGGGCGTCTCCTGGGGCGCGTATCAGGACTACCTCTACGGCCGCTTCGACGGCATGAGCCACGAGGACAATGCGCAGACGGATCGCAACGGCAACAAGATTGGCCACGGCGGCGATGTCTACTACATGTGCCCGGCGGAGAATTACGGACAGTACCTTTGTGTCGGAGTCCAGCGTGCGCTCGACGCCGGAGTAGAAGCCGTTCATCTCGAGGAACCGGAGTTCTGGGCCCGAGCCGGATACTCAGAGGGCTTCAAGCGCGAGTGGCAGGCTTACTATCGCGAGCCATGGCAGGCGCCGGATTCCTCGGTGGATGCGCAATGGCGCGCCTCAAAGCTGAAGTACTTCCTGTACCGGCGAGCTTTGCAGCAGGTCTTCGACTACGTGCAGGCGTTCAATGAGCGTACCGGCAAACATGTCCGCTGCTATGTACCGACACACAGCCTGCTCAACTACGCACACTGGTGCATCGTGAGCCCGGAGTCGAGTCTCGCCCGGCTCAAGGGATGTGACGGTTATATTGCTCAAGTGTGGACCGGCACCGCCCGCACACCGAATTACTTTCGCGGTGCGCGAAAGGAACGAACATTCGAGACGGCCTTCCTGGAGTACGGAGCCATGCAAAATCTGGTCCGAGCCACAGGACGGTCTGTCTGGTATCTGAATGATCCGGTCGAAGACAATCCCCGGCACGACTGGAAGGACTATCGCGGAAACTGGGAATCCACACTGGTTGCTTCACTCTTGCAGCCGGATGTATGGCAATACGAAGTCGCGCCCTGGCCAGAGCGGATCTTCGGCGGACGCTATCCACGAAATGCGCGACCGGAAGAGCGCGAGGGAATTCCGCCGGGATACGCGAGCGAGTTGCAGGTCGTCACGCAGGCACTGACGGATTTGAAACAGGCTGGCACCGAATGGGATTGCGGTACGCGAGGCATCGGGGTGCTGGTGAGTGATTCGCTCATGTTCCAACGCGAACAACCGACGCCCAGCGATCCGAACATGGCGCACTTTTATGGACTTGCGTTGCCCATGCTGAAACGCGGCATTCCGGTCACGCCGGTGCAACTGGAGAATGTCACGCTCCCCGGCTTTCTCGATGGGCAACGCGTGCTGATGCTGAGTTATCAGGGCCAGAAGCCGCTCTCGGCCGACGTCCATGTCGCACTCGCGGAATGGGTGAAAAAGGGTGGATTCCTCGTCATGGTGGATGATGACAAAGATCCGTATAACCGTGTGCGGGAATGGTGGAACGACGGCGGAAAAAGCGATCGCATCCCTCGCCGGGACTTATTCGAGGCACTGGGAGTGAAAGACGATAACGTGGCCGGGGACACCGTGACGACCGTTGGCCAGGGCGGAGTGATCTGGTTGCGGGAAACTCCGGTCAAATTCGCCCTCAGCGCCGAGGCCGATGCCCGGCTGACCGCAACAATCCGGAGCGCGGCGGCCAAAGCTGGGCTGGAATGGAAGGAAACGAATTACCTGGCTTTGCGGCGCGGGCCCTATGTCATCGGCGCTGGCATGGATGAATCGATCGGAGGCGAGGCAAAAACACTCAAAGGGCGCTTCATCAATTTGTTCGATCCCGAACTAAAGGTGCAGCAGACACTTTCGCTGGAGGCGGGCCACCGAGTCTTCCTGCTCAATCTCGATGCCATAAAATCGACCGACCCGAAAGCACTCGCCTCGGCTTGCAAAGCCATCGTGACCAAACAGGCAGATCACCAAGTCACTTGGACGGTCGAAGGGGTTGGCGACACACCTGCGCTTGTGTTGATCTCCACCAATGCGGCTCCGCACTCGGTTCAATTAGAAGGGAAGCCGCTCGACTCATTTACATACGATGCGGAAAACGGGTTACTTTACATCCGTTTCCCAAACGAAGCGCGGCCACGGGATTTGAGCGTGGAGTTTTGACCAGCGGCAGCCTCTCATCGCGCCAGCCATCCATATCCAGCCTCTCGATGTCAGACCTTATCGAAAACCTGCGCTCCAGAATCGAAGCGCTGAATGATGCAGCCCTGCCTCTCGACTCTATTGAGCGGCTCTCCGTAGTTAATTGCAGCGGATTGCACCACCTGGAGTTCTACGGTGATTGCTTCGGGCAAGCATATCAGGATCTTTGTGAAACCCTCTCGGATCCGGAAGTAGCGCAAGGCATCGTCAGCATTTCCTTAAGAGGTCCCGACGAAGGAGCTAATGGAACCAAGAATTGGAATTTGGAGCCGTTAGTCGCAAACCGGCATGGTTTTCCCAATCTTCAAACACTCTCCGTCGAATTGAACCGACCTGGCGATCATAACCGAATCGTGATCGCATCCAGTTTCGATGAAGATGGCGTCATCGCGCGGTTCGTTTCCCGGTGTCCAAATCTCACTTATTTAACGATTCCATCCGCACCCTCCCCCGATTTCTTTGCAACACCGTTGAAGTCACTTCGGTTTCTCTCTGTAGACGCGGGCTATGATACGCAGGACTTCCTTCACCACCTCGGAAATAGTCAGAACCTTCCGTCTCTGAAAAATCTTCAATGGGGCGAGTACTCTGAGTATTACCTGGACGACTGGCGGGCATCTTGCACGCCGTTCGCGGACTACAAGAAACTGTTTAGCTCATCCGCCTTCGAGAAAGTGAAGGGCTTTACTCTTCGGCAACCCAACCTGGCTACGGAGCAGATCGCAGAACTGCAAACGGCCCGCCCGGATCTCCAGTTTATGCTCATCCGCCACGGTAGCGAGTACGTGAAGGCCTCAAATCACTGAAGTCCGTAAGCAGGCATAGGTCCGGCGGCCTATTGTGGAGAACCGGTAGTGGCGGCACAACTGTGCCCATGAGCTCTGCTTCCTTCAGCGAATACAAAGCCGTTTGCGCCGCCGTGGAGGGATACATCGAGGCCGCGCGGATGGGCAACTCGGCGCCCATGCAGGAGGTCTTTCACCGGGACGCCTATATCTTCGGCTTCTTCGATGGCGAACCATTCAATGGCCCCATTCAAAAGCTTTTCGACTGGGATGACGCCAACGGTCCGGCACCGGAGATCAAGACGCAGATCGCTCACGTCGATATTGCCGAGACGGTCGCGGTGGTGCGCCTGGAGATCGAGAACTGGACCGGCTACCGGTTCACCGATTTCTTCACTCTGCTCAAAATCGACGGGCGATGGACGATCATGAACAAGGTCTTCCACAAATACTGAGCCGACGGCACGCCTAAGCGATATCCGCACGGTCGGCAACTGTGAGGAAAATCGATTGGCTTGAGCACGGACTCAGCGAAGACTCTCGAGCTCCCCGATGAAAACCGTCCTCGCCTCCCTGCTGACCGCATTTTGCTGCCTGCAGACCCTCGTCGCGCAAACACCGCCCGTTCCGTACGGTAACAATCCATCCGTCGGGAAATACTACGACATCAACGGCATCAAGTTATACTGCGAAGAGTACGGCGAAGGTGAGCCGCTGCTTCTGCTCCACGGCAATGGGGGCAGCATCTCAGCTTTCTCAAATAACATCCCCTATCTCGCGAAGAAATACCGGGTGATCGCGGTGGATAGCCGCGCCCAGGGCAAGTCGGTCGATGACGGCGACGATTTGACCTTCGAGATGATGGCCGACGATTTCGCGACCTTGCTCGATGCCATGCACATCGATTCAGCTTATGTCATCGGATGGAGCGACGGCGGCATCGATGCCCTGCTTCTCGCCATGCGCCATCCGGAAAAGGTCAGGAAGCTCGTTTCAACGGGAGCCAACCTTTGGCCTTCTGCCGATGCCTTCGCACCCGGCGTCTGGGATGCATTCACCGCGGAGCACGATGCCGGGATCAAGAAGGCCTGGACGACCCAAGCGGAGAAGAATCACTGGAAACTCTTTCTGCTCGATTGGAATCATCCGCACATCGCGCTCAAAGATCTGCACGCCATCCAGTGTCCGTCGCTCATTGTCTGCGGAGATCACGATATGATCCCCGTGGAACATACGACGCTTATCTATCAGAACATCCCGAAAGCCTATCTATGGGTGGTGCCAAACTCCGGCCATGCCACGCTGGCAGAGCATCGGGATGAGTTCAATCGGAAGGCGGACGAATTCTTTTCGACGCCTTTTCACGAGAGGAAATAACTCATCGACGCCCGCCTGCAGCATGGCGGCGCAAGCGCCATCAGGAAACGAGATGGATCGCGATGTCGGCCGTAGAGGGCGAGAGCTGGACAAATGGCGAACCGCTGGTGGGTCCAGTGATCGCTTGCCCGGCGATCTTGATCTTTCCGAAGCCCTCTGCAACGAAACCAAAGTGATCCGCAGTGCTGTCGGAGGAACCCGCCACTGCTCCACCGATGGTGATACTGGCAATGCGCGACAGGATGCTGGGGGAAGCGGTCGTGATTGTCACATCGTTGGCATCGCCGAAGTTGGTATTAATCGGGACACCAGTATTCTCAACGCCGGCCACGAGATTGCTCGCGACCCAGTCGCCGCCGATGGAGACAGCTCCGATCTGCGCACTGCCGTCCGTCGGCACGAGCGCCGTATTATAGCCGGCGAGGATATCGGCGAAAGCCACGCGGCCCTTTACGGTAAGACTGGCGATGGCCACATCGGTCTTGGAGGATGACGTCAAACCGGAAACCCCTTGTGCGGAAATCAACGCCATCGTCACTCCTCCGCTGCCCGCGCGGCCTTCGATATTTCCCTTCACTGTGACCGGCCCGAGTGCGTGCCCGGCCTGGATGGAACCGCTGGCCGTCAAGGCGTTGGTCACGCTGCTGTCGTTTACTCCGGCGAAAATGGATCCACCGATCGAGACCTTGGCGATGTTGCCACCGGAGATGATGTCGCCCGTGTTGGTGAGCGTATCGCTCCCGCCCACGCTGCCGCCGGTCAGATTTCCGCCGATCGTCACCGGTCCCATATCTCCCGTGCTGACGATTTCTCCCGTATGATTCCCCGAACCGCCGGTGAGCGACCCGCCAATGCTGAGCGACGCGATCTTGCCACCGCTTGCGATTTGGCCGGCAGCATCCCCGGTCCCGCCGATGAAACTCCTGCCGATCTTGATTGCGCCAATATCGCCCGAGGTACTGACCATCCCACTCCCCGTGGTACCGCCGATGAAAGACCCGCCGATGGTCAGCGAAGCGATGCCGCCACCGACTGCCGAAATTTGACCGGATAACCCGCCGGAATCGCCGATGAAGTCGCCTTTGATCTGAATGACGCCAATCGGTCCATGCGCGTTGAATTCTCCGCTGCCGTGTCCCGCTCCGCCATCCAGCGAACCCCCAATGGTCAGCGAGGAAATCCCACCGTTGATATTGAAATCACCAGAAAGGTCACCGGAGCCGCCGTTAAAACTTCCGCCAATCTTCACCGGACCGATCGAAGCGGCATTGATCTCCCCGCTGCCGTGTCCTCCACCGCCGAAATATGACTTACCGATGGTCAGGGAAGCAATGCTGCTGCCGCTCATGTTGAACGCTCCGGAAACGTTCCCGTCACCGCCGTTGAAATCGCCGCCAATCTTCACCGGGCCGAGCTTGCTGCCGCTATTGAGAGTGAATTGCCCTGCGCCGTCCCCTTTTCCCCCGGTGAAGGATCCGCCAATCGTCAGAGAGGCAATCCCGCCCGTGATGTTAAAAGTGCCGGCATTGAATTGATCGCCACCGTAATAATCGCCACCGATCTTTACCGGACCTAATCCGCCGGAAATCACAACCAGGCCGCTGCTGCTGCCACTGCCGCCGGTATACGACCCGCCGACCGTGAACGACTTCAGGCCGTCGGAAGTGACCGTGATATTTCCACTACCGCTTCCGGAACCGCCGAGGAAATCCCGGCCAACCTGGAGCGAGCCAAGGCCCTTCACATTGATCATTCCGGAACTGCTTCCCGAACCGCCATTGAAACTCCCACCGATCTTCACGAAGGAAACGTCCCCGGAAACCTTGAAATTCCCGCTTCCATTACCAGTGCCACCATTGAAGGTGCCACCGATCGTCACCGATGCAAGTTTCCCGTTATTGACGACAAAAAGGCCTGAGTCACCGCCATCGCCACCATAGAAACCACCCCCGATTTTCACCGCACCCATATCCCCGTTGACGGTAAAACTGCCGGCACCCTGATTCTTCCCGCCATCGAAGGATCCACCCACGGTAAAAGAGGCAACACCTCCGCTGACGACATTGAATTCTCCTGAACTGTTACCGTTACCTCCATAGAAACTTCCGCCAATCTTAAGGGGCCCGATGGAAGTCTTCGCATTGAGCTCGCCGGCGCCATTGCCGGAACCACCGTCAAACGAACCGCCCACGGTAAATGAAGCGATGCCTCCGCTGGTACTGTTATTGAACTGGCCATCGAGCGAACCGCTCCCGCCATAGAAGTCGCCACCGATCTTAATCGCGCCGATGTCTCCGTTGGGGTTGAATTCACCGGTTCCGAAACCGGAGCCGCCATTGAAGTTCCCGCCAATGGTAATCGTCCCGATCGGGCCACTGGTATTGAATTCACCACAGTCGGTTCCCGTACCGCCGAAAAAGTCGCGACCGATGCTGATCGGTCCGATCCCGGTATTACTCGAAATGACACCGCCTCCGTGGAACGAGCTGTCATCATATGATCCACCGATGAACGAGCCGCTGATACTGAGGGAAAGAATCTTCCCTCCGCTGTGGATATTGCCCGTTCCCGCACCGCTGCCCGCCTGAAGATTTCCTTTGATTTGAATCGCACCCATGTCCCCGCTGCTCGTGATATCCGCACTGTCGACACCACCTCCACCGATCATCGAACCACCGATCGTCACGCCAGCCAGTTTGCCTCCGCTGCTGATCACGGCGGAATCGTCGCCGGCGCCGGCGAGATTCCCGCCGATTTTGACGAATCCCATGTCGCTGCCGGATTGAATCCGGCCCGCGTCAGTACCAGCACCGCCCAGCGAGCCGCCGATCGTGACCGAGCCGATTTTGTCCGTCACATTGATGATTCCATCGCCAGGTTGCCTGTGACTTTCAGCGCACCAAGATCGCCGGTAATTCCGCTCTGCAGACTGGAAGCGCCTGTGGTGACTCCGAAGGCGCCGATCGAGTTCACCTGCAGCGATTTCACGGCCGGTACCGTGCTTGAACCGCTTCCGGCAAAAATCATCCCCAAGTCGCCCTTCACGGTGACATCGCCGAGATCATTCGTTCCCGCAAAAATTTCACCGACGTTGACCAATCCATCTCCCGTGCCCTTGGCCGTTTTACTCACCGTAATGGTAACGGCCGCTCCGGCAAACGCACTATTCGAGAGATCCAGCATCGTTAATTGCTGTCCCAATCCCGAGTTGACCAGCGTCAGATTGCCCAAGGTCAAGCTTCCATGGGAAACGGACACTTTGACCAGATCACCGTCCACATCCGTATAGGTCACAGCCACCACGGCGGCCGGAGCGACGCGGGCCTCAAGAGGTTCGATGCGAACGGCGGATTTCAATGAAAGACGGTCCATAATCTTAGTGAGGTTGCAGCGGCCATCCTTGTGCATTGGTTAGCCGAGGCAAGCTCCAATCGACCGGCCGCCGATATGATCCGCCAAACTCTGCAGCCGCTTTTATCCTTTCCCCTACTCCGAAACCGGTATCCGCCCCCATAACCATCCCGCGCACATCGACTTCAATGAAACAACTCGCGAGCAAATCAAAATACTCAAACCATAAGAGTGACCACGGAGCCGAACCCACTTAGCCTTTGGCCGCAATTGCACACGCATGCTCGAATATCCGATTCAAACCCTCGTCGATGGCCTTTTGCACTCTGAAACGCCCGGTGACTACGATGAATGTCTTCGCCGCGAGCTGGCTTTCTTTGACGAAGCGAACGCGGCCATTATCGACAATTCCCAAATCAACCTGGCTTGCGGCGCTGGATGTTCCCTTTGTTGCTGGCTCCGAGTGGACGTGCACGCACACGAAGTACTTCTCCTCGCCCACCATATCCGCACCCATTTCTCACCACAGGAGCTTGCCGACTTAAAGAATCGGCTTGCCGCGCATGCCGAAATCGTCCTTCCGCTGACGCCCTTTGAGCATGCGACGCAAAATCTCATGTGCCCGCTCCTGCGTGAAGGGCGATGCAGCGTATATGAAGCGCGGCCTCACGCCTGCCGCCGCCAGCATTCCCTGGATTTCGCCGCCTGTCAGTATACTTACAATCACCCGACGGATTTGGATTTTCCGGGCGCACACGACAGGGAACTCTTCCACGCACTTACGGAAACAATGCAATGGGGCATCGAAGTGTATACGCAACTCGGCTTTGACAACACGATCTACGAACTCGGCACGGCGCTTGCCGAGGCACTGAATGATCCGCTGAGTCGGGAACGCTGGAAGAATCACGAAAAGGTGTTTCTGCATGCCTCAGTAACCCCTCGATCTTCCACAGACTAACTGTTCGCCGGCATTCCCGAAAGCGGGGATGTTTAGAGCTACCCTAAGGCGGGGATACGAAATCGGCGGAACGTGAAGCGTTGCATCGGCCTTCGGCGTTTCGTAGAAGTATATCCACCCAAATAACCCCACCTCATCAGGGTTCTGCTGGGATGTTAGCAAACGACGTTACACAGAGGGCGCGTGTGTCATAAAGGCTTTGCGCAATTATGATGCTCAAAATTTTATTCCTTTTGTGTCCGAACCTTGATAACAAATCCCAGACAGGGCTCCCCGCTTAACTCCTCCATCGCAGATCTAAAGTCGCATGAATCCCCAGAAACCTGCGCCTCGCCCGGGTTCCCCGGCACCGACGTGCCTTGCCGCAGCCACCTTTCGTGGCCAATCTTACAGCCAGTTTCTCAACAAGCTTCGCCCCAGCCACTTACTGGCGTTTTCGGTCGTAGCCGGGCTGGCTGCCACTCCAGCGAAAGCGCAATTCACCTTTACCGAAGGTGCCCAGCCGACGCAGAACATCCTGACTTCGCAATTTACGGACCTTGGTCCCGGTCCACAGGCCAATAACATGGACTATACGGACAACGCCGGACCTCCGGGCCAGACGTTTGCGATTGGTGGAACAGGCAATTTCAGAATGTCTGGCCTCACCATCTTGGGACGCGGGGACTCCGGGGGCGGGAGCAGTGGCGCCACTTGGACACTCCAGATTGGAACTGTGACTGGCGGCGCGATTACCGCAATCGATACCGAGACGGCTACGGTGACGTACTCGGCAAACAACGACTACCTCACTTTCAATCTGGCAAACAACGTCACGCTGAGTGCGGGCACTCAGTATGAGTTCAGTCTTTATACCAGTGCCGGATGGTATGGGCTCGCCCATAGCACTGGCGATGTCTATGCGGGCGGGGCGGCGTTTAATAACGATTCCAGTGTAACGGGTGGCGGCACCGCACGAACGTTCAATGGGAATGGGTTCGTAGATCCGCGGGCTTTGGACTACGTCTTTGCCGTTGAGGGATTTGCCTTGAGCGCAGGTCCTGTCTGGAGCGGGGCAGCCGGCACCGGCGGCAATCTATGGGACACCACCCACACCAACTTCACCGGCGGGACCTATGCCGATGGCACGGTGGTCACTTTTGGTGACAAGGACGGCAACAACAACAACGTCGTGACAAGCAATATCACGATCCAGGCCGGCGGGGTCGCACCTGCTGGCGTGACGATGACAAATTCAACGGCAACGCCCTATACCTTCACCGGGGCTATCAAGAACACCACGATCACGCAAACCGGGAACGGCACGACGACCCTCGGCACTCCCGGCGACACCACGGATAACACTGGCTTATCTGCAAGTATCTCCAGCGGTACGGTGGTCTTGAACAAAGATTCATCCGCGACAGTACACGCCCTGGCGGGTCTCAGCGTAGGTGCCGGAGCCGTGGCACAACTGGCGGGAACCGGCGGCGACCAGATCGCCGACGCCGCCACCGTCTCGGTGAATGGAACGCTGGATCTCAATGGCCGCTCGGAAACGGTCGGTGCCCTGAATGGTGGGGCGGCGGGCATCGTCACCAGCAGCGTGGCAGGCGCGAGCACGCTGACCATCGGAGCAAACGGGGCTTCCGCGACCTTCGGCGGAGTCATCCAAAATGGCGCCGGAACCGTTTCTCTGGTCGTGACCGGGGCAGGAACCAGCTCGCTCAGCGGATTCAACACCTTCACCGGCGGAACAACGGTTTCCGGTGGCACCCTGGCCCTCTTGGTTGGCGGGGCGAATGGCGCACTTGCACCCGGAAGCAATGTGACAGTCAATTCCGGCGGAACATTGCGGATCAATGCCAGCGATGCCCTTGGCTTCTTCACCGGTTCGACCAACCCGGTTACGGTCAATACCGGCGGGCTCATGACCACGGCGCCCGGCGTGCATGCAACGCTGTCTGGCGTCAATCTCAATGGCGGTACGTTGGGTTCGCTCGGCGTGGGAGATGGCCTTGGAAATAGCAGCTATATTTTCGACGGCACCGTCAAAACAACCGGGGGCAACACGACATCCACGATCAGCGCCAATGCGATCTACCTCCGTGGCAACACCAATGGCCTCGGAGAAGGCACCGTCGTTTTCAACGTTCCGCATGGCTCCACGCCATCGGGAGTCGATCTGGCAGTTTCCTCGGCGATCTCCGATAACGGCAACGGCTTGACGAAGACCGGCAACGGCGTGCTCTCACTTACCGGCATCAATACCTATACTGGCGCTACGACGATCAATCAGGGCACAGTTGTGATTTCGAATAATTCCGCTCTGGGCAACAGCCAGGTGAACCTTGCGGGCGGCACCTTGCGCCTCGCCGGCTCGCCCGTTGGCATCGGCGTCAAATTCCTCGGCGGCTTGATCCAAAATGGGGCCAATGTCGGCGACGGCCCAAGTGTCACCAGCGTCGAAGGGGTCACACCCATCGGCAATTGGAACAACGTGGGTGGCGCCACCGGCAGCAACATAACGTTGAACGATGCCACCGGGACGACATCCGGCGCCAGCATCACCAACTTCACCTCGACCAATACCTGGGGCACCGGATCGACTGATCCGCTGCTCAATGGTTACCTCGATCACACGAATACCGGCAACCAGAGCGTCACGCTTACCGGAATCCCATACGCCACTTACAGCGTCATTACTTACTTCGGTTCGGACGCCGCCAATCGGACAGGCAGCGTGACCATCGGTGGCACGACATATTTCTACAACACGATGGGAAATTCGACAGGCTATGTGCTGACATCCGATACCGCCGGCACGGTAAATCCTGCTTCGGACTACGCCATCTTTACGGGTCAAGCAGGCGGCGATCTCACGATCACGATGAACCGCGGCAATGGAAACAGCGGTTTGTTTGGATTCGAGATCGTCTCGACGAGCGGAAATGCGCCGATGGCCCTGCCAAATTCGCTTTCGGTGACGGCGGATTCCACCCTCGACCTCACCGGCGCTTCCTCCTCGGATCTCTCCGGAGCGGTGACGATCGGCGCCAATCGCTTGTCTATCACTGGCGGAAGTACGGGAACCAATGTCCCCTACACGCTGAGCCTGGGCGATGCCGGAATCACACTGACCGGAAACGCAACTTTGAGTGTCGCGAATAATGGCACCGGTTCTGGCACCGTCACTGTCGGCGGCATGAGTGACCTGGGAGGCGGATTTGGGCTCACAAAGGCCGGCAACGGCACGCTCGTCCTCGGCGGTACCGCAAGCTACACGGGTCCCACCTCAGTTAGCGGCGGCAGGCTTATCGTCGGCGCGTCCATCACGGGAACAAGTCACGTCGATATCGCTTCAGGAGGTATCCTCAGTGGCGGCGCCCTTAGCGTTGGCGGAATGATCCAGACATCCGGCAATGGCAATGTAACCATTGCCTCCGGCGGCGCGCTATCTCCGGGCGATCTGCAAACCGCCGGAACACTCACACTGACCCTAAACAGCGGCGTGGGAACAGCGGGTTCGCTTCTTTTGCAACCGGGCAGCGCAAGCGATTTCAAACTCACCTTGGGCGTTACGATTGCAGGCAATGGCATCAACGACTTCGTCGTGGTGAATGGAAATCTCACTCTGGGCGGCACGCTCTTTGTCACCGAAGTGGGAGGTCCACTGACGGCCGGCTCGCAGTACGAGCTCTTTAGTTATACCGGCACTCTTTCCGGCTCTCTGGCGATCGATCCGGTTTTTCTGGCGGAGCATCCTGGCTCCACCATCCGCACTTCCGTGGCCAACGAAGTCCTGCTCTCGGTCGTCCCGGAGCCAGGAAGTCTTGGACTGCTGATCTGCGGCGCCGGAATGCTGGCCGGACACAGACGATTCCGTTCACGTAACAGGGCCCGCACATAGTTCCGGGTTTATAGAACCCGTCCTGTGACGCAGCAGATCGAACGAGTGATCGTGCTTGGCGGCGGGAGCGCGGGATTCCTCGCCGCTCTCGCCCTCAGGTCGCGGCTGCCCGAGTTGGACATCACCGTCATCCGCTCCAGGGAAATCGGGATCATCGGCGTCGGCGAAGGTTCCACCCCTTCGCTCACCCGCTTTCTTCACGAGTATCTTGCCGTCGATCCAAAATCTTTCTTCGAGTTGGCGCAACCGACTTGGAAACTAGGAATCCGGTTTCTTTGGGGTCCGCGGCCTTACTTCAACTATAACTTCAATACCGGACAACTTGCTTCTCCCGTACCGGGCTTGCGCCGGCTTCGCGCAGCCTATGCCGCGGAGGACATGGAATACGAGGACCCGATTTCCGCGCTCATGTCGCTGGACCGCGCCTTCGAACGCAATGCCCAGGGATTGCCGGTCTTTCACCCCAATGTGGCTTATCACTTTGAGAATGAGAAATTCGTTGGTTTCCTGGAACGCCTTGCCGTGTCTCAAGGTGTCGCGATCGTTGAAGACACGGTCACGAAAGTGGATCTCGATGAGACGGGAGCAATCGCCGCGTTGCATATGGCATCAGGAGAAAACCGCACCGCCGGATTGTATCTCGATGCATCCGGCTTCGAGTCCCGGCTCCTCCGAAAAGCGCTCGGCGAACCATTTCTGAGTTATGGCGGAAGCCTCTTCTGCGATCGCGCCATCATCGGTGGATGGGACCGCACAGTTCCGGAAGAGGAAGTCATCCGGCCCTACACCACATGCGAAACGATGAATGCGGGCTGGTGCTGGCGCATCGAACACGAACGACGTGTCCACCGCGGTTACGTCTACTGTTCCAGCTTCGCCTCCGACCACGAAGCGGAGGCGGAATTCCGCGCCAAAAATCCAAAAGCCAGCCACACACGCGTCATCCCGTTCGTCTCCGGGCGCTATCGCCACCAGTGGGTAAAGAATGTCGTCGCAATCGGCAACGCCGGCGGTTTCGTCGAGCCACTCGAAGCCACTGCCCTGGGCGCAATCGCTTTTCAAAGCCGGACACTCACCGATACGCTTCTTGAGTGTAATCGCCGTCCGACACCGCTTATCGCCCGCTATTTCAATGAGCTCCATGGCGCCGTGTGGGACGATATCCGCAACTTTCTCGCCCTTCACTACCGCTACAACACGCGGCTCGACACGCCATTCTGGCGCCATTGCCAGCAAGCAACCGACCTGGCTGGCGCCGCGGAAGTCGTGGAGCTCTACCGGCACCAAGGTCCCAGTGTGTGGATCGAGGCGGCGACGCATCGGGCAAGCCAGTTCGGAGTTCCAGGATACCTCGCTCTCCTCGTCGGTCTGCGCTTGGAGACGCAGTGCCGCTATCAGCCCTCTGGAGAGGAACGCCGCCTCTGGCAGGCAGAACGGGACAAACTCAAGGGCATGGCCTCACGGGGCCTCACCGTGAATGAAGCGCTGGCCATCATTCGCATGCCTCAGTGGCGATGGGGAGCGCCAAAACGGACTTCCCCTGCCTGAACAGGGGCACTACTTCATTGGCGCCATGAAGGATCTGCGAGAACGATTCGCCATCATTTTCCTGGCTGCCGTCGTGATGACCATCGGGCTTCTTTGGCGCCGGCAAATCTTCCATTTTCCACAGTTCATCGCCAAATATGGAGCGGATAGCCTTTGGGCTTTGCTCGTCTTTCTCGGGATCCGCTTTCTCGCACCTCGTGCAAACGTCTGGAAGGCCGCCACAGTGGCGATGATCTTCGCGAGCGCGATCGAGTTCAGCCAGCTCTACCATGCCCCGTGGATTGACGGGTTGCGACGGCACACACTGGGCAGGCTCGTACTTGGTGATGTCTTCAATTGGCCCGATTTCGGCGCCTATGCCGCCGGAATCCTCCTCGGTGTCGCACTCCATATCATCGCGCTCCGGAGCCTCCGGATCAAGACCACGCCCGCCGTACCTAGAGGCGCGTCTTCGTGAAGGAGACGATTTCGTTTCGCCACCAGCCGCTTGCGCGGCAATCCGTCCTGGGACAAAGCGGCCGGCATTTCCTTCTGGGTGAAAGGCGATGGCTCTGCACATTGCGGCGGAATCGAGTTTGTCTGGAACGAGAATGTTTACACCATCTTTCATCAAGCGGGCGATGATCACGCCCAGCTATTCACCTGGGACAAAACCCACCTGAGTCCGGAAGGACAACGCCTGATTGCCAATACCTTGCTGGATATAATTGCGAACTCCGGCCCAGCACGTTAATCGGTTAACTATAATAAAATCGCTTGTTCAAAAGCGGCGTTCCTGCTTCATATGCCGCCGCGCGCAAGCTAGCTAAGTCGCTAGTCTTAGAGGCTACTGCCAGATTCCCCTAGGGCTAAATACGGGTTTTTGCCGGGGATGGCGAGGTATACTGGCTGCTAGAAGCAGGCGCACCACCCCGACACCCTCGTTGCGTCTGCCGTGATAAACTGAGTTCGCATCTCAACCGGTTCCAAACGGCACCGCCCCTCAGCGGAGACGCTGCGACTATTTCATATTTGTATAACAGTGCCTTTCATACGTCTCGTTCCAACAGTTGCCGAAGTTTACGATCTCAGATGGATCCTCGCTGCATTGCTCACTTGCGCGGCGCTGGTCTTTACGTGGGTGCTGAGGTTGCTGTCGCGGCGGGAAAAGGCGGAGATGGCAAACGAGCTTCGACGTCTGCAAGAGCAGATCGCCGGATATCAGCGGTCAGAAGAGAAAATGCGGCAGCGGCAGGACGATTTGCATCTGGTCTTCAATTCCATCGCGGAAGGTGTGCATTGCATCGATCGCAATGGAAATATCTTCTTCGAAAATGCAGCAGCGGGGCGCCTGCTGGGATGGGATCGGTTTGAGCTGATCGGTCAGCCAGCAAATACCGTCATGTGCAATGCACACGGGAACAAGATCGCTTACCCGCAGTGCAAATGCCCGGCTTTCGACTGCCTACGCACGGGGGAGTCCCGGCGCGTCACGGGAGAGGTATTTTGGCGTAAAGACGGTACCAGCCTCCCGGTGGAGTACACGATCACCCCCATGAAAGATCTCCACGGGGAAATCCAGGGAGCAGTCGTCGTGTTTTCCGATGTGACCGAACGCAAAGAGGCGGAAGAATCACGGCGCAAATTGGCTGCGGAACTGGAAGCGGAGCGTACCCGCCTTCAGGCGATCCTGGACTCTGTTCCCGCAGTCGTTTTCGACCACCGGATCGAAGAAGACTCCGAGTGTCCTCATCCCAATTTCGTGAGTAATTTCGTTGAGCAAATGTTCGGCTTCACGCCACGGGAATGGCACTCGAGCAACGATTTTTGGTTTACCCGCGTGCATCCGGAAGACCGGAAGTTCATCGATCTAACCCCGAGCGGCAGCTCCAGCAAACAGACGTTCCGCTGGTTGGCCAAAGACGGACGTATCGTCTGGGGTGACACGCACCTCGTTTTCATCCGAAACGAACAAAACTGCGTGGTCGGAGTCCGCGGCGTCACTCTGGATGTCACGCAACAAATGCTCGCCCTGGAGGCATTGCGCGAAAGCGAAAACCGCTTTCGTGCTCTGTGCTCTTCGGCGCCGATCGGAATCTTTCTGGCAGATACCTCAGGCAATGGAATCTACACAAATCCGCAATGGCAAAAGATCGCCGGCATCGATCTGGAAAGCAGCCTTGGGTTGGGCTGGAAAAAGGTAGTCCATCCGGAAGACGTCGAAGAGGTCAGCAGCGGCTGGTTCGATGCAGCAGCCACCGGAAAGGAATTCAACCGCGAATTCCGCTTTCAGCGACCATCCGGCGAGATCCGCCACGTCTTTGCGCGCACCGCTGTATTGACTTCAGAGAACGGCGAACCGATCGGCTATGTCGGCACCGTCGAGGATATCACCGATCGCAAGCAGTCCGAGGCGCAGCTCGAGGACATTAACAAGAAACTCATCGATGCTTCACGCCGTGCCGGCATGGCCGAGATTGCCACGAGCGTCCTGCACAATGTCGGCAACGTGCTAAATAGCGTGAATGTCTCGTATACCGTGATCGCCGACAAGGTCCGCCGGTCCCGTATCGCGAGCGTAGCCAGGGCGGCCGAGATGCTGCGCAAGCATGAGAATAACCTGGCTGCATTCTTTACGGAAGATCCTACCGGCCGGAAGTTCGTCGAATACTTCGAGAAGCTTTCGCAGAAGCTGTCCGAGGAACAGACGGCGCTGAGGGGCGAACTGGCGCTCCTCGGACGGAATGTCGACCATATCAAAGAGATCATCTTTGTTCAGCAGAGCTATGCCCACGTAGGTGGAGTCTCCGAAACGATGCCGCTCGTCAGCCTCGTGGAGGATGTGCTGCGAATGCACGACGACGCGTTGCAGAGGCATCACATCGAAGTGGTTCGTGAATATAATGAGGCCCCGCCCGTCCTGCTGGAGAAGCACAAGGTGCTGCAGATCCTGGTTAATCTCGTGGGCAATGCAAAGCGGGCGCTCGTCGACAGTCATCAACCCTCAAGAAAGCGCCTCGTGGTGCGGATCGGCAGCAATAACAATCACGTGTTCGCCAGCTTGAGCGACAATGGCGTGGGCATTCCGCAGGAAAACATGACCCGGATCTTTGCCTATGGTTTCACCACCAAGAGCGATGGCCATGGCTTTGGGCTTCATAGCGGTGCGCTCGCCGCAAAGGAAATGGGAGGCCGGCTCATCGCCCAAAGTCCCGGCCCCGGCACCGGCGCCACCTTCACCCTCGAACTGCCGATTGCCGGACAGCGCGCGAACAGCCGGCAACCCGCCCTCCTGAGTTAATCGTGAAGCTTCCCGCTCTTTTCCTGGTTTCGCTCACTATTACAGTCGCGGCCCTCGTCACTCTCGATTCTTCAGCCGAGTCGGCGGCACGAGTCTCGAATCCCTGCCTGGTCACTACGACTCGCGAACCGATCAAGCCGATCCCTGCCGAATTGAACCTCGACCAGAGAAAGGTCGCGCTGGGCGAACAACTCTTCAATGAAGCAAAACTCTCGCACGATGATTCGATGTCGTGCGCGACCTGCCATGACCTGAAACACGGCGGAATCGATGCCCGCATGCACCCAACTACCGCTGCCGGCCAGATGGGAGGAACCGTGAATACGCCGACGGTATTCAACTGTGCATTCAACTTTCGCCAATTTTGGGACGGACGCGCAGTCACTCTCGAAGAGCAAGTCGACGGGCCGGTGTTGAACCCGAGCGAAATGGCCTCGGCCTGGCCGGAAGTGCTTTCCAAGCTTCGCGCGGTTCCGACTTATGTCGCTGCATTTCGGGCCATCTACGGTGGCGATATCCAGCCAGCCCAGGTCCGGAATGCCCTCGCCGAGTTTGAGCGTTCCCTAAGCACCCCGAACTCGAAGTTCGACCAATACCTTCGGGGACGCGAGGATGCCATTAGCGCCGAAGAAAAAGAAGGGTATCGAAAGTTCAAGTCATACGGCTGCGCGAGTTGCCATCAGGGAGTAAATGTCGGCGGCAATATGTTCGAACAGTTAGGGGCCGTCGCGGATTACTATTCCGACCGCAGTGCGACGCAAACCGATATGGGACGCTTCAACGTGACGCACAACGAAGAAGACCGGCATGTCTTCAAGGTCCCGGGATTGAGAAACGTCGCGCTGACCGCGCCGTACTTTCACGACGGTTCCGCCAAGACACTCGAGGATGCCGTCGACGTGATGGGACAGTATCAGCTCGGCCGGAAGTTATCGTCGAAGGACATCGAGCAGATCACCTCATTTCTGCGAACGCTCACGGGCGAATATCAAGGAACTCCTTTATGAAACACACCGTCTCATACTTTCTGATCGGCGCCGCAGTGATGAGCGCTCTGGTGTATTTCTATCTCAAGACGAACCACCTGGTTTTCGCACAATATCAGCGAATCGACGACGATCTCGAGAACCTGATGGAAACAAACGCAGCCTTGAATCAGGACATACTGAAAAGCCGTTTTCTGATCCTGGCGGACTACGACGGATTCACAAAGGAAATCGAAGATCTGAAACGTTCCGCGGAAGATGTTGGAGCGGCCATGCCACGTTTTGTCCAGGAATCGGAACGCGCTCGAATCGAATCCGACGTGAATCAGTTAATTGCCGTAATCCGCTGGAAAGAGGATCTTCTCGAGAAATTCAAATCACAGAATGCGGTCTTCAATAACTCCATGAGTTACCTCCCACTCGCGGGCGCGGAGTTGCTCGAGCAGCTTCCTGACGACGGTACAAATCGCGAACTGAAGAATCTTTTAAGCACTTTGATGTTGCGTGTGCTCGAGCACGGATTCCGCGGAGAAGACAGTTCTAACATCGACCTGGGTCCCGATCTCGAAAAGTTGAAGCAATGGCGCGCGCTGCGTGCAAATGATCCTTCGGGAGCAGCATTGAACCGGCTTTGCCTCCACATCAATTCCATTCTGAGTCATCGGGCAAATGTCGAAGCAATTGCCCGGGATCTCGTTGGCGGCACCCTTACTCGAAAAATCAAAGCAACGAGATCGCTTTACGATACGCAATTCGGTGAAGCACTTAAGCGGGCCCAGAGATATCGAATGCTTCTCTGTATGCTGTGTGGGCTGTTGGTGGTCGCGGTCGGATCCGCGCTCTTTGCCTTAAACAAAGCCAACAGGAACCTCGAGCGGCGTGTGCAGGATCGGACTAGCGATCTGTTTGGGAAGAACGTAGAGCTTCAGGCCGAGATCGCCGAGCGCGAACGCGGCGAGGCGGAACTGCAAAAGCTGAACAGACAGATCACGGACGTTTCGCGCCGGGCCGGCATGGCCGAAGTCGCGACGAGCGTGCTTCATAACGTAGGCAACGTCCTGAATAGCGTGAATATCTCCTGCACGGTGGTCTCCGACCGCGTTCGTAAGTCGAAGGTTGGCAGCCTGGTCAAGACCGCGGAACTGCTCCGGGAAAGGTCGGGCAATCTCGGCGATTTCTTCACGAATGATGAAGCCGGCAGGAAATTGCCCGATTTCATCGAACGGCTCGCCGGGCGTCTCTCCGCGGACCATGCACTCATCCTCAGCGAATTAGACCTGCTGGGCCAGAATGTAGGCCACATCAAGGAAATCGTCGCTGTACAACAAAGTTATGCGCAGGCTGGCGGCCTCCGCGAAACGCTCTCGATCGCCGGGCTCGTCGATGACGCCCTTCGCATGAACGTGGGCGGGCTGACCAGGCACGGTGTGGACGTCATCCGGGAGATCGAAGACGTTCCGCCCGTTTCCGTCGACAAGCACAAGGTCTTACAGATCCTGGTGAATCTCATCCGGAATGCCAAACAGGCGCTAAGCGAACAGGGTCCCGGACGACCGAAGCAAATCACCGTTCGAGTGCGCTGTGAGGAGGAGTGCGCCAGCATCAGCGTATCCGACAATGGAGTCGGGATCGCTTCGGATCATCTGACCCGTATCTTCGCCCACGGATTTACCACCAAGAAGGAAGGCCACGGCTTTGGCCTGCACAGCGCCGTTCTCTTTGCCCGCGAGATGGGCGGCAGCCTGAAAGTATTCAGCAAGGGCCCGGGTCAGGGCGCGACATTCACCCTCCATCTCCCGCTCGGGACCGCCAGCCGTGCCCCTGTCACAGAAGTTTTATGCCATTCGCTATGAACCAAGCCGTTCAGCCCTTCTCCGCTATGTCACCTGGCCTGTTATCGGACGAAACGGTCCTCGAAAAGAATCACCGCATCCTGATCGTGGATGATAACGAGTCGATCCACGATGATTTCCGTAAGATTCTCCACTGCGATGAGGAGGAGGCGGAATTTGATGAGGAGGAAGCGGAGATCTTCGGCAAAGCGATGCATTCACGCCGACGCACGCGCTTCGAAATGGATTTTGCTTTCCAGGGTGAGGAAGCGCTGGAGCGCGTCGAAGCCGCCATGAAATCCGGCAAACGATATGCCATGGTCTTCATGGATGTCCGGATGCCTCCCGGCTGCGATGGTCTCGAGACGGCGGTGAAGCTTTGGAAGATCGATCCAGACGTGCAGGTCGTGATCTGTACCGCTTATTCCGATTACTCATGGGAAGAGATGATGGATCTGATCGGCAACCCGGAGCGTTTGCTGATCTTGAAGAAGCCATTCGATGCTATCGAGGTTGTGCAGTTCGCCCATGCACTTACCGAGAAATGGTCGCTTTTACAGGCCGCCCGGCGGAACACGGAGGGTCTCGAAAACCTCGTGGATCGGCGCACCCGGGAGCTGAAGGAAGCCAATGCCCGCCTCGAGCAGGAAATTCGCAATCAGCGGATCGCCGCGGAACGGATTCGCGAACAGGCTGCCCTCCTCGAGAAGTCGAGAGACGCCATCATCGTTCGAGACCTGGACGATACGATCCAGTTTTGGAACAATGGCGCCGAGCGGCTTTATGGCTGGACCGCCGCTGAAGCGATCGGTCGCAAGGTGGGAGATCTGCTGCACGAAAGCGTGCTTTCGGGTGACCTCGAGAGCGCCAAACGATTGCTCATGGAGGAAGGCAGATGGGTCGGCGAACTAACCCAGGAGACGAGAGACGGACGGACGGTTGCCGCCGACAGCCATTGGACGCTAGTGAAAGATGAAGGGGGGCGCCCGAAATCCATCATGGCGATCAATACCGACGTGACGGCGAAAAAGGAGATCGAAGCGCAGTTCCTTCGCTCTCAGCGAATGGAAAGCATCGGCGCGCTCGCGGGAGGAATCGCTCACGATCTCAATAACCTGCTTCAACCCATCCTGCTCAGCTTCGGATTCATCCGTCCCATCGTGATGGACCCGGCTGACATAGAAATCCTGGATGTGGCAGAAATTAGCGCCCGGCGTGCGGCAGACATCGTGAAACAGGTGCTGCTGTTTGCCAAAGGTGAGGCGCCAAATCGGGTGGACCTCGAGCCGCGGCAGTTTATCTCCGACATCGAGATGATTGCAAATGAGACCTTCCCGAAATCCATTCGCTTCAGTGTTCGCCTCCAGCGAGACCTGCAGAAGGTAAAAGCCGATCCCACGCAGATGCATCAGGTCATGCTCAACCTGTGCGTGAATGCGCGAGACGCCATGCCGAAAGGAGGAGCACTTACGATCGCTGCCTCCAATATCACTCTGCAAGAGACAGACGCGCAGGCCATACCCGGACTTGCCGCCGGCCCGCATGTCCTGATCGAGGTATCCGATACCGGCACTGGGATTCCCCCGGAAGTGATTGGCAAGATTTTCGAGCCCTTCTTCACAACGAAGGAGGTCGGAAAAGGCACCGGGCTGGGACTCTCCACCGTCTTCGGCATCGTGAAGAACCATGGAGGCGTAGTCACTGTCCGCAGCACGCCGGGCGAGGGAACGGTTTTTGGAATCTATCTTCCTTCCATCGATACGGAGCAGCCGGAGGAGACGAAAATCGCGCCGGTCAGTGGTAAATCCGGCGATGGCAGGCTGGTGCTGCTCGTGGATGACGAAATGGCCGTCCTGGTCGTGACCCAACGCGCACTCGAACAGGCGGGATATCGCGTGCTGGCGGCGAAAGACGGCATCGAGGCCCTCGAGATCGCGGAACAATATCAGACCGAGATCTCCATGGTCCTCACCGATATGATGATGGCCCGGCTCGACGGCGAAGGAACGCTTCTCGCCCTGAGAGAGATGCTCCCCGGCGTGCCGTGCATGGCGATGAGCGGCGGGGGAAATATCGAACATGAGCTTCGCGCCAAAAACGCCGGCGCCCGCCGGTTCATTCACAAACCTTACACACCGGATCGGCTGATCCAGGCGGTGGCCGAGTTACTGGACGAAGCGGCTTAACTCCTACTCCTTCGGCGGCCTGGCTTTGTCGACATAGGCTTCTGCCCGTTCACGGATCGAATCGATATTCCACCCCGTCAGGTGCGCGAGATTCTCCGCCTCTTTCTCGCGCGCTTTCGGTTGCGCCGCGAGATACTCCCGCGCTGCTGGACACTTTGCCTTTCCTTTCCATGGATGCCGCAGAACACACGTAACCTGGAAGTTTTCACGATCACCCGTTTCCTGAAAGACAAGATCCTCGGGGAAATGCTCCGCATCATAGCGCAGATGAAGGCGCGTCAGGAAGACTTGCCCCTCTTCAGGACGCTCCGTGGGTTTCCCATGGAGCCAATCGGCGCCAAAGGCCCGCAGTTCATTGTTTGTCAGTGGATCTGCCGCGCACGGATCACACCATCCCATATCCCAGGCATACTCGGTAAAGAGGACCCGCATATCTTCCCGCTGCTCCGCGCGGGCGAAGAGGTCGCGATAAAAATGGGAAAAATCGTCCCGCACAAATAACGGCACCTCGACGGCTGTCGCGAGCTTTACGCTTCGATAATTGGTCGTCTCCACCCGTCCTTTGCGGGTGAGCGTATAGATAAAGAGCTCCTGCGGCCCCACGGAGTTGACCGTTCCGAGCCGGATCGGCAGCATGAATTTCGGCGTCTTGAACTCTACCGAAAGCGGCCGCAGATAAGTGAAACCGGTACTGGCGTGTCTTTCCAAATTCACCTTCGCGACGAAGAATTTCACGTTTTGCTTGATATAACTACTGAGCACCGGCCCGGCGCCTCGCGGGATTTTGTATCCGTTTTCCGTGAGCCACGTTTCCAGGCCATCGCTCTCCTTTGCCGACAAAACAAGGATGTCGTACTCGCCGACGGAGAATTTCTCCTCGATCTTCACGCCGAGTGCTTTGGCTCCATCCGCGTGCTTCTCGCGTTTTGCTTCCGACGCATCCACCGCTGCCACGACCATCTTTTCCTCCATCCTGTCGCACGGATCATCATCAAAGTATTCCACCAATCGCGGCGCCGAGTAAGCATCGAGATGATCGATGGCCGCCTTGTCCGCCACTTTCACCGCCTCTTTCCTGATAACAGTCGGCACGGGAATGACCACGGCAAAATCCTTCGGTTCACCGTGATAGTCATTTGCCATCGTCAGCACCGTCCGATTGCCATCTCGTGCCAGCACGACCTGGGATGCCCGGTTGAAGAGTTTGCTGTCCGCCTTTGCGACATAGAATCCGCAGAACGCATGGGCGGCAAGCGGTGCGAAGACGGCGGTGGCGAAGGCCAGGCCGAGGTGTTTGATCATAGGAGTGCAGGTTGTTCGTTGGGAGTTGAGGAGCCAGGTTGATCGGGCAACGCCAGAGGGCGTGCCACCCACTGATAGCGCGGACCAGGGAAAAGCCGGTCGATCACTGGAACGAAGAGTGACCACGCCCCGAGCGACCAAAGCAGGCCATTGGTGTGAAAGAGCCGGAACTGCACATACCAGGCGCTGCCGGCGACGAGCGCGGCAAATGCGATGCGGCCGGCTCGCGAGTCCGGTGTAGTCCTTGGATCACTGATCATGAAGAAAGCGAAGAGCAGGAGCGCGCCGCTTTGCAGACGATGCAACGGGATGCTCAGAGGCTCGCCAAGATACAGTGACCGGCCGAAAACCAGGGCGAGATAACAAGTGAGAAATGCCAGCGTCACGTCGCTTCGCGCCGCCCGCATCACGACCAGCCCGCCAAGACACGCCATCAGAAAACCAAAGAAGGCCGCGTTCCCCCATTGCCCCGGTGAAACCCAGACCGCTCCGTCTGTCACGAGCATGAGCGCGACGAGACCCAGGTTCGTCGGATTGAACAGGTGCTTTCCGCGCCAGCGAATGAGAAACTTGCCGACAATGGAAATCGCGGCACCCGCGGCGGCAAGCAGCAGGTGATTCGTCCGGAGTAAAAGGCAAAGCGAAAGGCCGGAGATGAGCGCGCTCCGCGCGTCAAATCGTTCCAACTTCCAAAGCCGGGAGCAAATCCATTGCACCGAAAGGGCCGTCCCCAAAATCGATACCGCCTGGCCCGGCGGAATATCGAATTCCAGCCAGCCCATTCCATAAATGAGCAAACCGGAAAGTACCGATATCTGGTAAACCCGGGGGTCCATGCGGGCGGCATCGTGCCGGGATCCGGAGAGAGAAGCAATGCGGTTTTGTGAAGGGGCACAGCGCCGCTGTCCCCCTAGGGAAGAGAGAGAGCTCGTGCCAGGTCTTCCAGAAACCAATCCGGGATCTCGTCCATGCTGATGCGGGCACATTCCATCCGAAGGCCATTCGTCACCAAGACCAGAGAGTCACCCTCAACATAGTAGGTTGAGAGCCATCCCTCGGGACTTCCGTTGGACCGCACGCGGATCATGCTTTCCGATTCAAGTGTGTACCGGAGCTTCACTAGAGCGTGCTTTCCCCCAACGGTCAGATTGCGGCTCGAAAAGAATGCGCAGCCTTTTCCCGAATAGTGAAGATAACCGATTCCATCCGGATCGTCCGGAGCAGGATAGCGCCACGTTCCCAAAAGTGGGTTTGCTTTCGGCACATCCATGTCCGGAAAACTCATATCTCCAAAGCGTAGCGTACTGGTGCAGTATGCCAATCCCCTTTTATTTGGCTGCGCCTATCTCATAGCTGCTCGATGACTCACAAGGTTCAAACACCTTAGTCATTCAAGCGTGACTGTTTCTCCGTTCGTTGCTACACAATGGCTTCCCCTCCGAATACACCGCCGTGGATACCTCGCCATCTCCAAAGGAAGAGGCTGCTTTCGGCCGCCTGATGGCAATGCAGTTAGCCACGCTCGCGATCGGATTTCTCGCGTGTCTCGTGCCGCTCCTTCCACAAACAGGCGCTTTTTGGGGATGCAGCCGTTCATGGGAAAAATGGTATGGCTTGGTGGGCAATAACTCGACGCTGTCTTTGACCGACGTCCAGATCGGCTCCCCCGCGGCTGCCGCCGGTCTTCTGACAGATGACGTCGTCAAAGCCATCGACGGAGCACCCGTCAAGGATGTCGTACAATGGGACGAGTGGAGGACTCATCTCACACCCGGTCAGAAATCGGATGTCACGGTCCGGCGGGGAGAAGAGGAAAAGCACCTCACCGTCACCGGATGGAAGCCGCAAGCGGAAGCCGTCGAATATCCCATCTGGCAACTCATCTTTGCGGGAGCGTGCGCCGCATGGATGATTCTCATCGCCGTTACTCAACCAATTCCCGCGCAGGCGCGCCTGTGGCGTGCAGCCCTCCTTCTTCTTTCAGCATTCGGCGGAGCCACAGCCGTATTATTCACGGTCTCCTCCTCCGGCTTGGTGTGGCTCTGGAGGCCATGGCTCATCGACAACCGTCCTTTTCCGCAATTTCAGTTCTTCGGCAGTCTCTTCGTGTGCGGGTTGCTCGCGGTCTCTGCGACCCTCGAATCGCGGCTCATCGTTAAACAGGCTCTACAGAAGCGCGGATCAGCACTCCGTTGAAAGTTGGACGTTGAACGTTGAACGTTTTTAATCTTGGGGTGTTTGCCACGAGGCAGAAAGATCCATGGAGCGTTTGCATTCCACCCGCTTCAAGTGGCGGGACGCCGCTTCCACCATGGCGCTGCCGCACCCATCTGTACGCCTCCTTTCTGACGTCATAATCCGTTTTCAGGGTTGGAACACCCCGCAATTCGCCGTCTATTACCGCATGCGCTACCTCCTCGCATTTATCTCGCTTCTTTCCCCCGCCCTGCTTCTGGCGGATGAAGGCCCCGCCGCCTCCGCCGAGGAACGACAGGCCGGACATTCCTCACACGGCGAAGCGTTCGATCAGGGACCGCGTCGCGAAGCTGTGCTGCTCGACCCGGCAGCCATGGGCAATATCGAGTTCCCGATCACGACCTCGGTATCGGAAGCCCAGGCGTTCTTCAATCAGGGCGTCGGGCAGCTCCATGGCTTCTGGTACTACGAGGCGGAGCGGTCTTTCCGGCAAGTGCTGAAGCTCGATCCGCGCTGCAAGATGGCCTACTGGGGTCTGGCGATGGCGAATTTCAATAACGCTAAACGCGCGAAAGAATTTCTTCAGACCGCCGGGAAGATGACGGAAACGATTTCTCCGCGTGAAGAAGGCTGGATCAAAGCGCTCACGGCATTTTTCGCCGATGACAAAGGCGACGAGAAAGCGCGGCACAATGGTCTGGTGAAAGCACTCGAAAAGCTCAGCTTCGACAATCCGGACGATATCGAGATCAAGGCCTTCCTCGTCTTCCATATCTGGGACAATGAGAGTCACGGAATTCAGATTCCCAGCCATCAAGCCGTCGATGCGCTGGCCCGGCAAGTCCTCGCACAAAAGCCGATGCATCCGATCCATCATTATCTCATCCATCTCTGGAACGGGGTGGATGACCGGCGAGCCCTCACGGATGCGGCGCGTTGCGGACAGAGTGAGCCGGGGATCGCGCATATGTGGCACATGAGCGGCCACACCTTCACCCAACTCCACCGTTATGCCGATGCCGCGTGGCAGCAGGAAGCCAGCGCGCGAGTGGATCACGCGGATATCATGCGGTGGCGGATCATGCCCGAGGAGATCCATAACTACGCGCATAACAACGACTGGCTGATCGAAGATCTCTCCTACATCGGGCGAATCCACGACGCGATCGATCTCGCGCGGAACATGGTTGAACTTCCGCGGCTGGCTCCAAAATCGCAGGTGGTCGGGAAGGAACATGTCGACGACAATCGCGCCGGTTATCTGGACGGCGAGCGCCGGCTCCTCCAGGTCCTGCCACGCTTCGAGTTATGGGAGGACTTATGCAATCTCGAAGATACCACTTATCTCGCACCGTTGAGCGATACCACGGAAGAAACACGCCGCCTCTCCACGCTGGGCGCTGCGTGGTTTATGAAAGGCGATCGCGTGCGTGGCGAAGCGAAGTATCAGGCGGTGGCAGCCGGTCTCGCGAAGGCTCGGGAAGCGCGCTACGCGGAAGCCGATGCCGCGGAAAAGGCAGCAAAAGCCGCAAATAAGCCGGAGACTGAGGTCGCAAAGGCCATGGCGGATGCCCTGCTCAAACACTCGCGCGAGATCAAGGCGGCGGAATCGGCGCTGGCCCAGATCGAAGTGTACCGCGCGCTCGGCGCCGGAGATCTCGAAGCCACAAAGGCGGCACTCGCCAAAGCGGATGGAATGCCGAAGGAATTGCTCATCCCGATCAAGGAACGGCTCGGTGACCTTGCCGGTGCGGTCGAAACCGCCCATCAACTCGCAGACACTTCCGAAGGGCAAGTGCTCGGACAGGCGCTGCTCAGCGATGCGCTCTGGCAGTCTGGAAAAAAGGAGGAAGCCGTCGCCGCTTTTAAAAAATTACGCGACCTTTGTGGCCAGGCGGATCTCGATCTCCCCGTTTTCAAGCGACTGACATCGGTCGCCGCGGAGGCCGGGACGCCGGCGGATTGGCGGCCGGAATTGAAGTGGCCCGCCGATAGCGGCGTGCGTCCGGCCCTCGCTTCACTCGGCCCATTTCGCTACCAGCCGTACGTCGCTCCGGACTGGCAGCTGACCGATCGAGATGGCCATTCCAGCAGTCTCACTCAGTTCAAGGGAAAGCCTGTGCTCGTCATTTTCTATCTCGGCCATGGCTGCACCCACTGCGTAGAACAGTTGAATCTCTTCGCCCCGGAAGCGCAGGCCTACTCCGAAGCCGGCATCTCGATCGTCGCCGTGAGCAGCGATACGGCGGACGATCTCACCAAGACCTATTCACTCATTACGTCCACACCTGCGGATGACGTCCCCTTCCCGATCATCGCCAATCCGCAACTCGACGTGTTTAAAGCCTATCATTGCTTCGACGAATTCGAAAACACGCCGCTCCATGGCACCTTCCTCGTAGACGGGAATGGCCTTGTCCGCTGGCAAAATATCAGCGCCGAGCCTTTCCGGGAGCCGAAGTGGCTGCTCACGGAAGCCAAGCGTCTCCTCGCCCTCGAGCCCAAACTAAAAGATGCAGTCGCAGCCGCGAAATAAGCGGTCTCTCTAATAAACGCAGAGTCCGGTAAACCTTGTCTCCAGCCTGAAAACGGACTTTCGGCCGGGGCGATCGTGTGCAGCGCCAACGACACTGAAGATAACTCCTCCAAAAATCGCTTTCAGGTCGAACGCAGAGTTCCGCACGCGCCACGACAACGCACGGCATCCTCCTCCAAATAATCCGGCTGATACCGAAATGGCATGAGTGTAATAGGAATATAGCATTGGCGCTATAACGCCAGGGATCACTACCCTGCCGCGTATGTCTTCCGTTTCGTGTGACTTAAGCTCGGCACCGTCGTCTTCATTCGATGCCATCATCATCGGCGCCGGACCGGGCGGCAGTGTCGCCGCCAGCAGCCTCGCGCGGGCGGGATTGAAAGTGCTCATTGTCGAACGGGAGAAGTTTCCCCGGTTTCACGTGGGCGAGTCACTTATTCCCTACGGCAATGACATCTTCCAATCCATCGGCGTATGGGAGAAACTGCAGCAGGCAGGGTTCATGCGAAAGCTGGGCGCGGAGTTCGTCTTAGGTAATGCCTCTGCTTCCGTTCGGATCCTTTTCGGGCGCTATCTCGCGCCACAATACGCTCACACCTTCCAGGTCGAGCGCGCGAAATTCGATCACCTGCTGCTGGACCATGCCATCTCACTCGGCTGTCAAGCATGGCAGGAGTGTCAGGTACAAAAGGTCTCACTCTCCGACGACGGCGCGAAAGTCACTTGCGTGCACGACGGTAAGACTGTCGAGCTATCCACTCGCTGGCTTTTGGATGCGAGCGGACGGGATGCGTTTCTTGGAAGACAGCTTGGCTTGAAAAGGACGGATCTCGGCATGCCCAAGAAATTTGCCACCTTCGCCCATTTCACGGGAGTAGCTCGCAATCCCGCACCGGACGATGGCCATATCACAGTGGTGCGGCTGAATTCCGGCTGGTTCTGGATTATCCCGCTGACGGCGGAGAAGACCTCCGTCGGTCTGGTGCAGACGCTCGATCACTTTAAGTCGACCGGCATGAAACCGGGGGAATGTTTCGAACATGTGGTGGCAAATCACGCAGAGACGCGGCGCCGTATGACAAATGCCAAACGGGTCGGTGAGTATTTCTTTGCTGGTGACTACACCTATCGGCATTTGGAAAACGCCGGACCACGCTGGCTTTTGATCGGAGACGCGGCGGGCTTCGTGGATCCGATTTTTTCCTCCGGTGTGATGATGGCGGTGAAATCCGGCTACCTCGCGGCTCAGGAAGTCCTCACCGCCGAGCGCGCGGGCAGGCCGCTCAGCACGGCTGCCTGTCGGCGCTATACGAAGGAAGTTGGGAAAATGTGCCACGTCTTCCTTCGCCTCATCCGCATGTTTTATGACAATCATGCTTTCGAAGTCTTCATGACGCCTCGCCCGCATCAGGGCATGGAATGGGCCGTGCATAACCTGGTCGCTGGAAATACCAGCGCTCCGTGGGTGCTGCGCCTGCGAATCTGGGCGTTTTACCTTGTCTGCATGCTGCAAAAGCGCTTCGCGCTCGTTCCCCGCCTTAGCTTTGAAGAGTCCGCAAATTGCGCGAGCTGAACATGGACGAGGTGGAAACAACACCGAAGCCGGCAGCCGCCACATTCAACTTTGATGTGGTGATCGTGGGTGGCGCACTTTCCGGGTCTGCCACCGCCCTCTTGCTTTTGCGACATAATCCCGGGCTACGCCTCCTGATCGTGGAACGGACCACCCAGCTTACCCGGCGTGTCGGGGAAGCTACGGTGGAAGTCAGCGCGTTTTTTATGGGGCGCGTCCTGGGACTTACTCAGTATCTGAACGAAGCGCACCTGGTGAAGCAAGGGCTGAGATTCTGGTTCAAGAACGACGAGGTCAGCAATATATCGGAAGCCAGCGAGCTGGGAGGCCGCTTTCAGGTACGTCTCCCCTCCTATCAACTCGATCGGGCGATATTTGACGAAGAAGTCCAGCGCCGGGCCGCGGCCGCCGGAGCCGAGATCTGGAGACCGGCGACAGTGTCGCAAATCGAGTTAAACTCAGGCGGGAACCAGTTACTGAGGATCCGTTACGGTGATGAAATACGCACCGTGCAGGCCAGATGGGTCGTGGATGCCTCAGGCGTGGCCGCCTTGCTGGCCAGGAAAAATGGTTGGTGGAGACAAAACACCGACCATCCGACAGCAGCTGCATGGTCGCGCTGGAAGGGAGTCCAGGATTGGGATGGACTCGAATTGGCGCAAAAGTATCCCGCGTGGGCGGCCGCCGTGCACGGCATCCGCGGCACGGCTACGAATCATGTCATTGGTGATGGCTGGTGGAGCTGGTGGATTCCGTTGAAGGGCGGAGATGTCAGTGTCGGCGTGGTATTCGACCAGCGCCTTGTGACCTGGCCGGAGGATGCCGGCACCGTTGGCGAACGCTTGCGGCGCTTCTTACAGCAACACCCTGTTGCCCGTGACCTCCTGGCCGACGCCACGTGGGATGATACGGATACCCATTGGCGGCGCAATCTTGCCTACTATAGCACCACATTTGCTGGAGACGGCTTTGTCCTGGTCGGAGATGCCGCGGCCTTTATGGATCCCTTCTACAGCCCGGGAATGGACTGGATTTCCTACACCAGTTCTCGCGCTGTCGACTTGATCTCCGCAGCCTTGAAAGGCGGCTCGATCCAGGACCGTATCGAACGACACAATCGGGACCTGGCCATTAGTCATCGCTCGTGGTTCACCGCGCTTTACAAGGATAAGTACGAATACATGGGCGAATGGGATCTGATGAGCCTGGCCTTCCGGCTGGATTTGGGCCTGTACTATCTCTGCATTGTCTCCCAGCCATTCCGGGACGGCGCGCGGGCGCTGCTGAATCTGCCTTTTACCGCCCCAATCTCGCGTCCATTTTATCATCTGATTCGCACATATAACAGCCGTCTCGCGGCGATGGCGCGTGAGCGCCGGAAACGAGGAGCACTCGGTCGCACGAACCGCGGCCGCCGTTGTCTGATTCCCGGTTTTACCATGGGACGCAGCGATATTTTGGCCGTGCTGCGCGCCTTGGGCCGCTGGGTATGGCTGGAATTCACGGAAGGCTGGCGAAGCTGGGGAAAGGAACTCAGTGCTGCTCCGTCCGCCCACATGGAACGGCACTCAGCCGCTTCGAATAACCAACCTGCATGAAACGCGAAACCTTTATCTATATCATCGTCGTTTTCGGAATCAGCCTCGGCGTTTTCTTTTTGCTCCATCTCGGAAATCAAATGACGCCCAGCGTCGCGGCTGGCCAGTTTGCGATCGGTCAGGTTGCGGCGTCCCCGTCAGTTCCTAGTTCGATGGCTGGCGAGCTTCGCCAGCATGCCAGCGATCCACTTGCCCGCCTTTTCCTCCAGCTCCTGGTCATCCTCGCCGCGTCCTGGCTGGTGGGCCGGCTGTTTCTGAAGCTCGGCCAACCGGCAGTAGTGGGTGAGATGATGGCCGGCATTCTCCTTGGGCCGTCCCTCTTTGGCTTTCTCGCACCGGATACGTTTCACTATGTATTTGCGCCGGAATCACTCGGACCGCTGAAACTGTTCAGCCAGATCGGCGTCTGCCTGTTTATGTTTGTCGTGGGCATGGAGCTCAACCTGGAACATGTGCGGCGCAAGGCACACACCGCCGTTGTGGTAAGTCACGCAAGCATCGTCATCCCCTTTTTCCTCGGGGTCCTGCTTGCCCTCGGTATCTACCGTGACTTCGCTCAGCCCGGCGCTTCATTTATGGCCTTCGCGCTTTTCCTCGGGATCTCGATGAGCATCACCGCCTTTCCCGTGCTTGCCCGGATCCTGCGGGAGCGCGGTATGACGACGAGCGTACTCGGCGTCACGGTCACAACTTGCGCTGCCGTCGATGATGTCACGGCCTGGAGCATCCTTGCCTTTGTGGTGGCGATCGTCCGCTCCGCCAGCCTCGCCTCGGCGGCAATCAGCCTGGTGCTCGTGCTCGTGTTTGTCTCCTTCATGTTCCGCGTGGTGAAACCACTCCTACCGTCGTGGCTGGGACGCGAAACCCTGGAAGCGCCGGAACCGGATAAGGGCGTCCTCGCTCTCGTCATCGGCATCGTCCTGGCCTCCGCCTTTACCACCGAGATGATCGGCGTGCATGCGCTCTTTGGCTCATTTCTCGCCGGTACGATCATGCCCGCCGCGGCTGATTTCCGCCATCGCCTTGCCGTGCGGGTGGAAACTCTGAGCTCTATCTTGCTCCTGCCCCTTTTCTTCGCCTTCACCGGTCTGCGCACCCAACTCGGCCTGCTCCATGGCTCGAGCGGCTGGCTGCTGACTCTTGGCGTCATCGCACTTGCCACGCTTGGCAAACTCGGCGGCAGCACCATAACCGCCCGCTTCACTGGTGTACCGTGGAACGAGGCCCTGCAACTCGGCGCGCTCATGAATACCCGCGGCCTCATGGAACTCATCGCCCTGAATATCGGCCTCGATCTTGGCATCCTTTCTCCACGAATATTCGCGAGCCTCGTCATCATGGCCCTGGCGACTACCGCCATGACCGGACCGCTTCTCACTTTCCTGCAGAAACGGCAGACTGCGAGTGAAGAGCATCCGCTTCCGGCGGCAGCATAGCAAAGGCCGGGAACGACTTTGGCCATGCTTCGTGATAAGGTAATGGCCTTCACGATATGCCGGAGTTGCGATCGCCTTCATTTGCCATTCTGCCAACCGATACCGCGGCTGGATCAACTCGGCCACCTTCAGGCAGCCGGCGTCCATCCCCCCGCGCAGGCTCGCGACCGTTGCATGCGTGGATTCTTATCTTACTCCTCGCCGTCACCGCGTTCGCTCCTGCCTTGTCTGTCTGGCCATTCCCCTGGCTCATCCCGCTTGCGGGCTATGCCGTCCTCGTCGCGATGCTGCCGCCTCTGCGTATGAGTTTCCGGCCGTGGCATTTTGGTCGGATCTCCCGACCTGCGCTCATTGCCACAGCCACTATTACTCTTGGCTCCTGTCTCGTCCTCGTGACGTTTCAGTTACTCACGCATCCGGATGTTAGTTTCTTCAGCCGCTTCCTTCCTGTCTCCGCGCTGGGCGGCGTCGTGGTCTTTGGGGTTTTGTTTCCAGTGTTCAATGCCTTGTTCGAGGAAATCGTTTTTCGGGGCATTCTTTTCGATGCAGTCGAGTCACAGTGGGGCCAGCGGATCGCTATTCTCGGCACCGCGATTGTCTTCGGCTACGGCCACATGCGTGGCTATCCGCCCGGAGCGCTTGGGGCACTCCTTGCCGGTATCTATGGAATTTGTCTCGGTTGGCTGCGGGTCTTCAGTCGCGGACTTGGGTTGCCGGTAATCGCACACGTCGCCGCCGATGCGACCATTTTTGTCATCCTTGTGCGATCGGGCGCATCGTGAGATGTGCGAATGCCGAAGGAATTCGTGCCGCTGATGGGTTCTCCGGGGAAGCGCGCCCCAGAAATACTAAGCCGCGCGCCTTCTCCGGGTCATTCGAATCGATCCCATTTCCCCAATTCGATGAAATCGCCCTCCCTCCTGCTCGCCTTCGCGCTCGTCTGTCCATCGCTCCTCTTTGGCGCGGATACACCCGCACCTGCAACGGCGGCCACATCCGCAAAGCCGGCACTCAAGATCACACCAGGCAAAATCATCATCCCCACTGATCGGATGCAGCGTCCGTGGGGCGAACTCATCAGCCTCGACCTCGCCACGCGCACCGGAACATTCCGCCGCGAGAGTAATGACGAAGTCGTGAACTTCACCGTCATGCCGTACGCTGAGCTGTTGCATCACGCCACACTGGGCGATCTGCAGGACTTCCGCGTCGGCGAACGCGCCATCTTTCGTCTGCACGAGAATGATAAGGGCGAGTGGGTACTGCTCACCTACATCCAGGACGAGATGAATATGATGAACAACCACAAGGAGTACTTCTATGTGGATGCCATCGATCCCGCAGCGGGCAAACTCACCTGTATGTGGGCCAATTTCGACAAAAGCTTCGTCCGGGAAAAGTCCGTCACCATCGAGACCGACAAAGACACGCGCTATTGGAAGGGCGGCCAGCCGGCCAAGTTCAGTGATATCCAGATTGGTGACAAACTCCGCACCAAAACCCACGGGATCGGCCACGGAAAAACGCGCATGGCCTGGGACGTCTTCCTCGATGACGAAAGCCTCCAGAAATTCCAGACCGAACAAAAGGCCGTGCACGCACAGCGGATGCGCGACGAAGGCCTGCCGGGCTATGTCGATACTGCAAATGACGGCACGATCGAGCTGACGCTATTTCCGGAGGGACGCGATTTCTTCGCCAGGCTAAAACCGGGTGCCACGGTTCGCACCGCTCCCGCCGGGGCCGATCGTAAACCCTCGACTACACCGGTGGAAGCCACCATCGCTACCGCCAATAGTAGCAAGCTGACGCTGAAGATCCCCGCGGCATCTACTGCCACATTTCGGCCGACTGAGCTGGCTCGGGTGTGGGTGGCGAGTAATTGAGTGTGACTCAAGCCAGAGCAGTTTGACCGATTCCATCACTATTCTGAATCATCCACCTGCGGGCTGACGGATAGACGCTCATCCCTCAGGAGATCGATCGCATCCCACAACCCGCACCGCCGCGGATTGTATTTTGGGTCGCTCTCCCCTATCCAGTCACGGACATCACGTTTTATGGCCCGAATGCAGCATGACCCGACGGAGATAGATGTTTTTCAATTGGAGAAATCTTTGTGGATCGCGGAGATGAAACTGGACCTTCCCTCCTACGATTTCCCCTTTGCCAACATCATGGCCTGCTCTTATTCGCGCTTCGGGCTGGATGAGGTCACAGCGGTCGGCCGCTTCGGCGCCGTCGGCGACTACGATGGAATCTTTGCCGGGCTGCTCGACCTTGGTGTCCGTCTCATCCACGCACTTGGGCAACATCACCTCTGCAGCGAATTACCTTTGTGGTATCCCTATCTTGAAGGACTCACACCGGAAAGCTGGTGGTTCGATCAACCGCCGGATGCTGAAACAGCAGGGCGCCTCGCCGGCTGGCCGCTCTTCCTGAAGGGCAGCCGGAAAACGAGCCGGCATCAGGCAAAACACTCGATCATCGCGAACGAAGAAGAGTATCGGGCGGCGGCGGAATATTTCTGTGCAGATGCGATGTTGCGCGACCAGCAGGCCGTCATTCGCCGGTTTGAGCGACTGCAGCCCGTGGCAGCCGAGATGGGCGAAAAGATCCCGGCTTCGTATGAGTTCCGGACATTCTGGTGGCGCGGCAAGTTAGTCGGAGCGGGTCCGTATTTCTCCTCGTTTGCCCGCTATGACTGGACCGATCACGAACGCACTGAAGCCCTGGCGCTCGCCGAAGAAGCCGCACGCAGGATGAATCTCCCCTTCGTGGGGGTCGATGTCGCAAAATGCCAGGACGGACGCTGGACTGTGATCGAGATCAATGACGCCCAGGAATGCGGCTACACTGGCGTGCCACGGCTCCCGATGTGGCAGCGGATCGTCGAGATCGAGAGCGGGAGGATTTGACATCGCTTCCACTAAAATCAGGAATGAGCCCAATGAATGACTGGCAAAAACTCATTGTCTCCGGCGAAGCCGCCGAGGCCGAACTGAGCCGCTTACGTTCCGCCTACCACGACTCAGGCCTTTATCCGATCCTGCTCGGCGATTCTGAAGACTGGGAAATCATATCGGAAGTCTTTGAAGACAATACTGACGTCAGCAGTGCAGACAAAGCGATCGCGACGAGCCTTCAAATCTCTGTGCCATCCTGGCTCGAAATGCAGCTCGCCGGAATCGAAAACGATGAGGGGGCTTTCCCAAGCGGCGATTGGCCCACGGATCCGTCTGACAAAATGGGATTGATCACCCATCGCGATATTCTCAGTGGCGAATTGAAAAAGGAAGTCATCATTGGACTCCACGAGATTTCGGCACCGTGGGAGGTCTTTGCCTATCTGCTGTGGGGAAACTGGAACAGTTGTCCGGATGCATCCGAGCATTGCGCCATGCATCGGTACTGGGAGGAAAAATACGGCGCGGAAGTAATTAGCGTCACGCACGACGTCTTGCAATGCGTGGTCGCCCGTCCGCCGGATTCAAAGGAACAAGCGCTGGAACTCGCCCGGGAACAATATCTCTATTGCCCGGATATCGTGGACCAGGGAGTTGGAACGATCGAGGCGCTCGCCGCAACCCTGCTCCAGGGGCAATATTGGTATTTCTGGTGGGATTAATTTCGGCAGAATAGTGCGTGTGACACTCCGCGCGGCCAAGCAAAGAACGGCCGGGAGGTTAACCATCGGAACGCAGCATCGTTCGCAAAAGCGCTAACTTTACTATAAAGCGAGCGCACCTCGCCCAACCCGGCACAACCCATCATTCCCCCTGGTACACGTCTATGCGCCCTTCCCATTTAAAAGGCCTCATCCTTCTAGTCGCCACGGGCCTGTGGCATGCTCCCGGCAGCCTCGCGCAAGATATTCCCATCTCTTCCTTCACGGCGACTTCGTACGGGAACTGGATCGCTACGGGAACGGCGTTTAAAAAAGGGCCGGCAGCAGACGAGGCGTTGCAAAAGCAACTGGAGATCGAGAATGCCCGTGGCGCCATCGTGGCGAGCAGCGAGATCGAAGGCGATGGGCCACAGGGTACGCTCACCTCACCGCCCTTCGAGATCTCCAGGAAATACCTCTCTTTTCGAATCGCCGGAGGAAACTATGAGTTGAGCACCTGCCTCAATCTTTTGGTGGAGGGAAAGATTGTGCGAAGCGCAACGGGATGGCGGAGCGACCGGCTAGAGGCTTCCAGTTGGGACGTTTCTCCGTGGCATGGACGCACCGCCCAGATACAGATCGTCGATGCCGCGAGCGGCGATTGGGGACATGTCAATGTGGCCGACATTCGTCAGACTGATCATCCTGAGGCTCTACCCATCGATCCCGGGCCGCTCTATCACGAGTCGCTCCGTCCGCAATTTCACTTCACCGCGCGTCAATGGACGATGACTCACCTGAATCCTGGGCAGCGTGAGGAAGGCTGGATCAATGACCTCAATGGCCTGATCTACTACGAGGGTGAATATCATCTGTTTGCGCAACGCTGGGCCAAATGCTGGCTTCATGCGGTAAGCAAGGATCTCATACACTGGACCGAGTTATCTCCCGCCTTCTGGGAAGAGTCACTCGGAAGCGGTGTGCAATCCGGCTCGTGTGTCATCGACTATCAAAATACCTCCGGTCTTTCTCCGGATCCGGCGACGCCTCCGACGGTCGCATTCTGGTCGCGGTTCGACAATCGCTCGCAATGCCTCTCCTATAGCCTCGATCACGGCCGCACCTGGAAGCCCTACGAAAAAAATCCCTACATGGTGGCCCCGGAGCGGGACCCGCAGGTCTTCTGGTACGCCCCCGGGAAGCATTGGGTCATGTTTCTCTACGGAGACCGGCAGTATCATATCTTCACCTCGAATGACTTACTCCACTGGCGCGACGAACATCATCCGCTCCCCGATAGTTTCGAGTGCCCCGACTTCTTTGAGCTGCCGCTGGATGGCGATCTAGCTCAAAAGAAATGGGTCATGATCCAGGGCAACGGCAACTACTCGATCGGCTCCTTTGACGGCACGGAATTCAAGGAGGAAACCAAACGGTTTCCCTGCGATGTGGGACCAAATTTTTACGCCACGCAGAGCTGGCATAATATGGACATGGCCGACGGCCGACGAATTCAGGTAGCATGGATGCGCGGGGCAGACTTCGTCGATATGCCATTCAGCCAGATGATCAGCTTCCCATGCGTCCTTTCCCTGCGAAACACCCCGGCGGGGCCGCGGGTATTCCGGAAACCAATCGCGGAAATCGCAACCTTGCACCGGACGCAAGATACGTGGAACGACCTTACCCTGCGCTCTGGACAGTCACTGCCGCTGCGACCGGCCGGCCAATCATTTCATATCGTAGCCGAGGTCGAGATTCCAGACGGAGCAAAGCTTGTCTTTCAGGCTTTGGGCAACTCTGTCGCCGCAACGGCGAAGACGCTGGAGTCCGGCCATCACCCGGCTTCCGTACAGGGTCAAATCCAAAAGCTGGAACTGCTCATCGATCGCACCTCGATCGAAGCGTTCGTCAACGATGGCGAAATTTCCTCCACGCGCTTCTGCCTCCCGCGAGGCAATGGCCTGTCGCTGCGCGCCGAAGGCGGCCCGGTAAAGATCCGATCATTAAATGTTTTTAGCCTCGATTCCATCTGGCCACCGAACGCCGAACCGGCACGATAAACTCCGATCTAGCCGGAGCGGCGAAATCTGCGGAGCCCCGCGAACATTCCCACGCCACCGAGGAGCAAAGCCAGGCTGCCGGGTTCCGGCACGGCAAGTATAGCGACTTCAGTCCCATTGACGGCCTGGAAGTTGCCCGCCGACGGATTGTACGCGTAGTTGATCTCGAACTGCTGCCCGCCGACGGCGAATGTCGCAAGATTTGGCAGTCCAGCAAAGGTGCCGCTCACCGGCGAATTAGTGAGAATGATCGTGAAGATATCGCCGCTTTGGATTCCCGTGCCGACGTTCAAGGACAGAGTGCTTCCAGAGATCGAGCCCGAACCGCCAATGGACAGTTGCGAGTAGTCCGTCAGATCGGGTTGCTGCCCATGGTGAGCGCTGCTCTTGGCAACCGACAATTGCAGCGTTGCTCCAACCTCGAGTATCAGGTTCGCGCTGACCAGGAGCTGTCCTGCCCCGTCATCCCCGGGGATCACCAGTGAGCCAAACTGCGCATCGATGCTGCCGGTTACGGTACGCGTCGTACCGGTGCCCGATCCGCTGCCAACCAAGGCCAGCCCGGGATTCAGGATGAATGCCCCAGGAAGCGCGCTAACATCGAACGTCGCTCCCTTTGCGATATTGATCTGAGCACTTTGCGCGAGCGAACCGGACGTACCCAAAGCTAGCGTGCCGGCGTTAATATTGGTTGGACCTGCGTAACTGGCTGCTCCGTTGATCTGGAGGGTCCCGTTTCCGGCCTTGGTCAACCCGTCGCCACCGCCGCTGTCTGCAATCCCGTTGAAAACCAGCTTACCAAGGCCCGTGCCATTATTCGCGACATTGAACGTCGGGCTGCCTGTTAACGTCACACCGCCTACATCGCCGAGCGTCAAAGTATACGCTGTATTTGCGCCTGAGCTTCCGCCTGTGATGGACAACGTATTCGCGCCAATCGTGAGCAAGCCGGAAATATCTGCCGCACCAGCGCCGGTGACGTCTATTTTGGAGTCCGCACTGACCGTCACAGCGTTCGCCAAGGTGATGGTCGACGCCGTCTGTATGATCTCGAGCCCCATCAATCCACTGTTATTGCTCCCGCGGATTTGATTGATCTGGAAGTTTGGTCCGGCCACCCCGGTGAAGAGCGCGTAGTTCGCCGCGGGATTCGCCCCGGCGGTGTCGGTCGTCGGCGTGTATGTATTGACGTTGCCTTCGGTACTATATCCGTAAATCGTATTACCAAGCTCGATGGACCCGGTTCGGCCCGCGCCGTCCGAACCAAAGTAAGCATAAACACTGTAAGAACCATACGGAACGCCGGTCACCAGCACATTGACCCCACCGCCGGTGTTGTCGATATACCCATTCAAAAGCTGCACCGGTGACCCGGTACCGTAAGTGGTCGACGCGCTGAAACTCTTCACCGTCGCGATGCCTGGCGTTCCATTCGCGTCGTTCAGCGAGATATTCGCACCAACGTTCCCACTCAAGTTATTCCAATTCGCAATTGGCACGACTCCTTCCGTATCGGTCACGGGACCGCCTCCATTCCCCCCGATGAACTTGATGCCAATCGCACCTGTGCCACCGACCGATCCCTGAAGCTGCAATGTGCCGCCACCAAGGACGACCCCACCAGTGCCCAAGGCGGTGTTATTCGCCACAATCAAAGTTCCCTGATTAATCGTGGCTTGGCCGGTCATGGTGCCTGGGCCATAGAGAGCCATGACCCCGTTGCCCGTCTTGGTCAGCCCCATGCCAACATCCGTGATGGTGGAACTGATGGCTAGATCCACGGGACTCGATCCGCGCGCCACGTTAAAAGTGACCGGCGAACCGACTCCTCCGTTCAAGCCACGAAGGAAGATACCTTGTGCATTGATGGTCGAAGGTGTGGAACTCGCCGACGTGGTGACCGTACCATCGAAGATATAATTGGAGTTACCCGTGGTATCTCCGGCTCCCGTCGAAGTCAAAGTACCGGCGGTCATATTGAGCCCGGCGAGCGTGGCGTGGACACCGACAACAGCAGTCATCGTTCCACCGAGCAGATTGACAGGCGCCGTTGCACCCGTGGTATAGCCGAGGGCATCGGTCGCATTGATCCGCAGAACGCCATTCGCATTCACGGTGATCGTCGAGCCGGTGGCAAGTGCGCCAACCTGCCCGCCGGCACCCAGAGCAAGTGTGCCTCCATTGACAGTCGTTCCACCGGTATAAGTATTAAATCCAGAGAGCGTCTCCGTTCCCGTGCCGGTCTTGACCAGGGCAACCGTGCCACCGGACACACCATTTTGAATCACTCCTCCGAAGACACCGCCGCCATTATTGGCGCCGACCGTGAGCGTGCTATTACTGCCGGGAGTAGCGCTGCTATTGGTCACCGCCCCAGTGCCGCTGCCTGAAAGGATGTCGAGCGCTTCATTGTTTCCATTGAGGTCGAGTATGCCATTGACGGCCACAGTCGCGGCATCCGCAATCTGATCGCCCCCTGTTCCGGCCAACTGCGCCGTGGCCCCTGCCCCAATGCTAAGTCCGGCCAAAGCATGCACCGTGGATGAAGAAGCCTTGGCCATGATCATGGTGCCGCCATTGACAACTGCGGTCAGCCCATTGTTATCCGTTGAGCCCGCGAGGGTTACGGCGCTGGTCCCGGTCTTGGTCAGGATGGTGGCATTGGCCGCGCCATTGATGGATCCGGTAAAGGTGTAATCTCCAGCGGAGTTATTCACCACCATCTTTGGTCCGGGAGAGACACCTCCGGCCTGGATCGTGATATTGCGCGTTACCGGTGGATTAACCCCCGCTCCATCGGCATCGCCGAAGTTTACGTTATCTCCATCCGTATAGCTTTGGCCGGTAAAATTCAGCGTCGAGGTATTCCAGACTCCGTTGACGGTGCCGCTCCAGGTCTTCCCCGGGGCCAGTGCAAGGCCCTGGACGACGAAGAGCCGGTCATAAGCATCGGGGCTCACAAACCCGCCAAACGTGCGGCTCGTCCCACCTCCCGTCGGGCTATTGTTATTGTTAAACGCCGTGCCACCCGCATAGGCATCCGGAGTGCCGGAATTATAAAGACCAGCGAAGCCATAGTAACCCTGCTGGCTGTCGATGCTGAACTCGTAAGTCGTATTCGCGGCAAGCGTCGGCAGCGCGCCGAGGGAAAAGGTGAGATAGTCGGCGTTCGACGTGTAGTTTACGGTAAGACTCTCGGTATCGATCACCGTGATCGCGCCCGTGGTGGAGTCGACGGACCCGATCTGGATATTCCAGACCACGCCGCTGCTTCCTCCGGAATTTCCCACACCCTTGACTGTGATGGCGGCGAGCTGGAAATCGCCGCTCCCGCTGATCGTGAAAGTTTGTCCGGGAGGTCCAGCATTATCCGTAAAGTCCTGCGCTCCATTAAAAGTTGTCCCGTTGAAGAGTAACTGGGACGTCAAAACGTTCGAGGTGGGCGCCGTGGCGCTTTCCGAAACCGTCGCGCCGCGAAGTGCATCGGAACCGCAAAAGATCGCGATCGTTCCGGCCAGGATGGAGAGAGCGGGGATGCGCGGAAATGCCGGGCGCCGAGTGGCAACGGCCGCGCAAGCGCGCAAGATGGAAAGCGGGTAACTTGCTGTACGTGAGGAGTCTGGGGAGGTGTTCATGAACGAACGATCAGAGCTGTTTGATTTGAGAACGTAGTGCGGCCAAGCCGCATGAGGCCTGCAATTTCATGGGTCATACGAACTTTGTGGCCCATTGACTACGTGTCCATTCGGGTAGGTCCCCTTACCCGCGGCAGATCAGTCTGCAAACGCAAAGCTATATCTTCAGATGCACCAGACCCCGATGCACGGCAGTAATCGCAGCCTGTGTGCGATCGGCCACCCCTAGCTTGGCAAAGAGATGCTTGAGATGCGCCTTGGCCATCGATTCGGAGACACCAAGATCAGCGGCGATCTCCTTGTTACTGCGTCCCGCGACAAGCTGTTGCAAAACCTGGATCTCCCGAGGCGTGAGGTTCTGCCGGCTGCGGCGCGCGGCAATCTTCGCGGCGATCTTTGGAGGAAAGTAAGTGTCCCCGGCGGCGACGTGCTGGATGGCGTCGAGCAATTCCTCGACTTCCAGTGACTTAAGCAGATAACCGCGGGCGCCGGCCTGAACCGCGCGCCAGATATCCTCTTCGCCATCGAAGACAGAGATCAAAATGATTCGCGCGGAGGGACATCCCTCAAGGATCCGCGTCGATGCCTCCACCCCATCGATCCCGGGCAATTGAAAATCCATGGTGACCACATCGGGCAAAACGCGGCGACACATCTCCACAGCCTGTTCTCCATCGATCGCTTCGCCGGCCAGTTCAAATTGCGGCTTGCGGGCGATCGCTTCGGCCAGCGCCAGACGGATCATGGCATGATCGTCGACGATGAGGACGCGAATCTTGGATTTCATGAATCAGAAGGGGGACAAAGGATTGCGCAAAAGCAAAAGTTGGGGGCGCAGTATGGAGTTATGGCTGGATCCGCGCTACATATCCGATCAGGTAGGATTTCAAGCAGTTTCGCAAAGGGATTCCAGGGGAACCACCAGGCGGACCGTGGTACCGGCGCCCGGGGAACTTTCCAGCGTCAAACGGGCCCGGAGTTTATTCGCCCGCTCACGCAGGCCGGACAATCCGAAGTGGCCTCGCGGGGCCGGGGCATGTGGGTCAAAGCCTTTCCCATCATCACGGATCTGGAGCGTGACAGAACCGGCATCATAAGTGAGCCGGACTTCAATGGCGCGCGGCGCACCGTGACGCACCGCGTTGGATACCGACTCCTGGGCGATCCGCAGAAGATGAAGTTCCGCGACCGAGCCGAGAGGAAATGGCTCGCCCTGAATTTGAAAATCGAACCGGGCAGCACACTCCGCAGCCACAGGTTCGAGCAGCTCCCCCAGCGCGCCGTGCAAGCCACTTTGCTCCAGCGAAATGCTGCGCAGATCGCGGATGGATGTACGCGCCTCTTCACTGCAGTGGCGCAACATCCGGCGCGCCAGATCCAGAGCTGCCGCGGCTGCTTCGGGAGTCCCGGCCAGGTGCTCCCGGACATTTCCGAGCTGCATGGAAACTCCCGCCAGTTCCTGCTCGATGGTATCGTGCAATTCCCGCGCGATGCGCTCGCGTTCATCCTTGATTGCAGCATGCTCGATTTGCCGCCCAATGGTCTGCGTCTGCTCCGCGACCGTACGCCGCAGCACCACCACCCAGATCAGCGCCATCAAGGCGAGCACGGCCACTCCACCCAACGCCCAGAGGATTCGCCGCAGCGTCCACCAGGGAGGGCGCTGAAGAATCACCACATCGCCAGTACCGCGCAAATGCAAGTACACCGTATCCACCCATTCCGTTCGCGGGAGCGGATGCGTCGTCGCGAGTTCGCAGATCCCTGCAAGCCGAACGCGGCAATTCGCCACGAGATCAGCCGGTAGGGCAGCGCCCTTTGGCAGCAGGGCCTCAAAGAAGTGGTCGCCTGCGTGGCAATGCAGGACCATGCCGTTCAAGCCATCGGTGCTTCCGAGCACATCGGCATCGATTGTCACCAGTGCGGCATGCAGATCCAGGCGCCAGCGGTTACCGACGATGAGCGGCTGAGGAATCGGCGGCGCCTCGTGGCCCGTCACCGAGACGCGAGTCGCTCGCAGGATGGGGCGAAACGGCGCGAGGCCGGCAAACCCTTCCGCCTCGATGCGATCGCCCGGAACCAGTTGCATGACGCTTGCCATCCGTACTTCCAAACCGCCCGCCTCATCGCGGATATAGACCTCGTTTCCGCTCGCATGAGTCACCGTGCCACGCACACGCAGCCGCGTCCGCGTACTGGAGCCATAGCGCAGGAGCCCATCCGTTCCCGTAAGCGGCGCCTCGGCATTCGATTCTCCGGGATCGGAATCCACGATCTCCGCAAAACTCGGCACACAGAAATAACGACCCGTCATTTCACGCTGCCCATTGAAGGTATTCACTGCCACCGCACGCACCTTCACGTGCCGATGAATCAGCGCCGCCGCGCGATCGGCAAAGGCGTATCCGTCGAGCACCAGCATCTTCACCGTCCACCCATGGATCTCGACGACGAGCGTGAAGAGATCTCCCCCGTTTTCCACGCCGATGACCAACCCGGAAACCTCCACCCACTGGCCATCGAGATTGGGATTCAGCAACTCGTCCTCCCGCGGATGCAGCGCCTCGGGAAGCGGCCCTTCGCCCAGGATCTCGATCCGCGACTGCACAATCATCGGCATGAATCTGCCGGGATTCGTGGTGCCTTCGACACGGACCTTGCTTCCCACTTTCACCGAATGCAGCGGGCTGTCCGCGGGTAGTGGGCCGTCCGCCGAGTAGACATAGATCCCGGCATTGCCTTCATCGACAAACAGGGCACTCATCTGCGGATTGAAAAAAGTCACCGTCCCCTCGACTCGAACCGGCAAACCTCGCTGCGCTTCGTCGATGGATAGCTGGCGAACCTTGGCGATGGAATCGAGAGTCTCTCCAGCCCAAAGACACGCCTGGAGCCACAAGAGAGTGCAACAGAAGACTAGTCGAAACATGGGGAATGGTGACGAGCGAGTGTCGGGCAAGTAGTGACCTATTTCAACCGGACTATCCTATTCGCAACAAGTATAACCGTCTTCTTCCCCGGCATGCGTCGTCATCAGGTGTATATGCCGACGCGAACTTCCGGCATCACCAGCCTGTTTGTCTCTTTCACGCGATTCGATCAGGATAATGGTATAGTCGGCAGTTTTCGAGGACCCGCGAATTGATAGATGGGCACAACATGGCATCCGCGAACGTCCAGCGACACACCGATCACTGCACCAACCTACCGGCCGCCCGCGGTTACCGACGCTGACGAAAGAGCGGCATCGCTCCAGCTGTTTGGTTCCACAAATCCGTATTCAGATCGTGCGTTGAACGGTCTATTTATCCCGAAACAACCACGCCTGCGGAATGCGCGCTTCAGTGATGCCGGGACCGGAGAGAAGGATGTCGCTGGGGGCGCCTTGATAGACCGACCAGGGACGCGGGTAGTAACGCCAAATCCCGGACTTCCGCCACGGCTTAGTACGAGCGTCGGCGAAGTCGACTTGGAATCGATGGAGTCCCGCCTGCAATGGGAAAGACCACGTCCCGCGGCCATGCCACCATTGCGTGAGCGACCATTCCTCGTCATCGACATAGACCCTCAGGTCATAACTAGCGGCGCAATCCATGTTCACGAGTTCGTGCGGCGCGCGGAACGTATAGATTCCATCCGCGGGCACGCGCAGGTATCCATGATAGCGCATCGCGTAGGAATCATCGCAGTTCACGCCGGTGAGATCCATCTCGCGCGTAGCCTGCCCAGTGCGGGTGGCGGACAACCAGTGGGCACCGGCATAAAGCCGCCACCAGGGAGCCTGGACGAAGTCATAGCTCAGACCGGGTGTCAGTTTTTCCTCGGGATATTTCAGCGCCGTACGCAGAGTTTCCTTTCGATACCAGCCATATGTCGGCTCGGCGAAGTGTGTGCCATTGATCTCAAAATCATCGGCTTCCACCGGTTTTCCACCCGCACCGAGCCGATAGGCGCGTGCGGCGATCATCGTGGTTCCCGTGATTTTCACTGGCCCGCTGTAGCGGGGCGATTGCCGTGTGGGCGGCGTGCCATCGAGAGTGTAGCGGATTTCCACGCCGGGCGTCTGGCTGGTCATGGTCACCTGTGTTTCGTCGATGAATGCGTTGCTCTCCGGGCTGAAGCGGACCGGATCAATCGGACGCTGAATGACGGCGCGGACACCGGCGGGGGTAAACTCGAAGTCGGTCTCGCGCGACGGAATGGCCTTGCCGTCAAGTCGCAGATCCTGACCGCCGAGGAGCAGTCCGCTCCACTCCTTGCCCTGACGCACAACAAGCAAGGCTTGAGCGGTCGCGGTCGCCGGACCACAGGTCAGCTTCGCCGCACCTTGCGAAGCGGCTTGATACCAGGCTTCACTCCCATCCCCCAAGACGAGATGAAAGCCGGTGACACTCTGCGTATTCATCGGCTCGAAGGTAGTGATGCGCTCCGCGGCCCCTTTCTCCCGTGAAGCGAGGAGGCTGACAAGTGTCAGCCGATTTGCCTGCGCTTGGGTTGAAACCTGCTGCTCGGCAATCCCCATGTCGCCGGTAAGTCGCGCGGCGTACTTTTTCATATCCACACGAGCCTCGGTGCCACGTGCGAGACGAATCGGGGTATCCGCGACCTCACATAGCGTCATGTTTGGACCATCGGGGTTTTCGCTATGAACCCGGCCGGTTTTCTCATCGAGTACGAGTTGCTCGGGACCAAACGGATGGCTCGCGCCTTTCTGCCTGGCGGAAAGCGAGAACTGCCACGGGACCGTGAATTGGTGCGCCTCGGTGCCGGGCGTCTGGACATGATCGGTGACGACAAATAGACGCAGCGCGCGAATCTGAACAATCTGCCGGGAGGATTTCACGTCGGCCACCGCTTTTCCCGGTTCCTGCTGCACAAGGTCAGGGCCGGTCCAATCGCCGGTGAAACCCGGGTAACGCTGATAACCACCCTGGAAATTCGCTTCGCCGAAATCGAAGCGGTCGTCACTCAGCCAACGATCCGGCGCCGGCCTCTCTTCCGCCTGGGCAAGATTCATGGTCTTCGTTCCGGGCTGGAAGGTTTGCATACGTCCGTAGAGCTGCTGCGGTGGCAAGCCGTCGATCTGGACAGGTTGCGCGGCGACAAGTGGAAAGCCGTGATCATAGTGATAGAACATACTAAACGGCCATTGTGGGCTCTGTGAGCCGCCGTGCGAACCGCAGGCCATCATCGCAGCAAAGGCATCGTCGTCCCGCCATCCGCTGCGGAAATAGTAAGCGCCGGTATACGGCATCCAATCGGAAGCGAGATGTGGCAACTCCGGCTTTTCCGCACCGAGGAGCGTAGCCACGGCATCGTGCGCTTCCTGCTGCCGGGGAGACAGTGTGCCAGCAGCCGTGGAGACATGGCCGACGGCACCGAGAATCCGCCGCACTTCCGGAATGGAAAAGATCGCCGCATCGCGATCGATCACATGAAAGACGGGCCGATCGGTAAGATATTGGCGCCAGGTGCTCGTCCAGCGTTGCGGGCGATAATCGACCGCGAAGCGATGCTCGTATCCGCCCGGCGCGAGATGTCGGAGCATGTACTTGAATGTATTGTCATGCCAGGCAAGCGCGCGATTGCGCCAGCCCGGCGTCCACCAAGTGGGCGGGTAACGGTCCCACATGGATAAGATATAGCCCTGCATCACCGGCATCTCCATGTGGCCCTCATCGCCGATTTCCGTCATCGAGCCATCGGGTTCCGTGGAGAGCGTCATCCACCGCTCATAACCCTGCTGGACTTCGCGTTCGGCGCGCTGGCCGGCGTGGAATTCCTGCACATAGGGAGTAAAGCAGGCGTAGGCGTAGAGACCTCCATTATTATGATTGAAAACCGTCTCGCGGGCCTGCCGCCACCAGGCGGTGGTGTATTTCTCCAGACAGAGCAATTGCACCCGCGCGAGAGTAAGCGCGGGAATGCGATCAACCGCCTCGGGATGCGCCACGGCCAGATCCGACAAATCCTCCATCATTGTGCCCCATGCATTGGCCGGGCTGAAGGTGAACAGGTTCTCCACTTCGTAAGGGGATTTCGCGGCATCCTCGAAGAAATTCAGCGCCCAATCGTCCATGATCTCCGACCAGCGGCGCAGATACTCCGGCTTCGGATTCTCTCGATAAGAAGCAAGCAGTGGCCAGCAGCACTGCCCCACCTGCGCCAGCCGTTCGGTATTCGCCATCGCGGCCTGGCGGTCCTTGGTGTCGGCGGGCAGATCGATCCACGGAATCTCACCCGGCGTATACCGCACGGAAGTCGCCACCGTCGGTGTGATGGTAGTCATAATCCCGAGTAACAAGTCGTCGCCCGCCGCTTCATAAGTAACATAGTCGCCGTGGAGCGAAACATGGCGATTCAGCCTGGCCATTTTTGCGAACCAATACTTTTTCCACGCATCGAGCGCGGCCTGGTACTGCCCCGCCGAGTAGAGGCGAAAAGCCTCGGCCAATTCGGGGACCCGCGAGTCGAGCAGCGGAAAGAATTCGCGGGCAAAGGCCTCCACCTGCGCGGGCGATTGCCGTTGCGTGAATGCTTTCATGCGGCGCTCGGCATCCGCCGGAGGATGACTGGCATCGGCGTTCAACAGCCACGCCATCGATACCCAGTCCGGCGCATTCTCGGCAATATGCGTCCCCGCCAGTGTACCACCCGGCGCGGGAGTGAACGTGAAGATCCCCTGTGGAAACTGCTTCGCATCGTAGTAATCCCATTTATCCGCCCAGACGACTTTGCGGTCCGCGGACAAAGCGGTGACCACCCGATGGCCCTTGTCCATGTAAACCCGTGAAGGATAGCGGGAAGCGTACAGTACGACTTTTTCGATTGGCATTGGCTGGCCAAGATCGACTTCGAACCACGGATTCCAATGGATCGTATTCTCCTTCGGATCGACAAAAGCTGTCCACGCCTGAGCCCGATGCGAGGTATCGATGTCGCCATTGGTGAGATCCCCTGCCGCACGCCCGCCCTGCAGGATGGTATTGGAGCGGGTTGGCTGCGTGTTATCCTTCTGGGCCGCCACCGTCCCGTGGATCATTTCCGGATGCTTCAGGACGACATTGCGTCCTCCGCTGAAAACCTCAATCTCCCCAAACTCCATGACAAACCCGGTCGGATTTTCCACCCGGATGTAACGCGCTGTAACTTCGCCGAAAACGGGGGATGCAGTGAGAAGCAAAAAGGAGAGGATGCACAGACGAGGGAGGACGCGCATGAGGGGGATTGGAAAAGGCAAGTTAAGGAGATGGGACGAGCACGAGAATGATGCGGTTGTCAGCAACAACCTTAGCTGATTTCCGGAACCGCTCACCAGACCGGCATTACTCCTCTACTCTATACGAGCCGTATTCATAGGCTTCGTCCAGCGCGTGGCCTCCAAAGCGCAAAAAGGCCTCCACCGCGGAGAAATCGCTGGGCCCCGGCTCGTTTCCAAAACAACGCAGGTATCCCCCACTCCATACGAAGCGAATTTTTGAACTCCAGAGCGCACTGACCACGAGTTCTTCCGGCAACTCGGCATCAAGAATACTTCGCTGCTGTTCGTTCACAATCCGCTTAATTTCTTCGAGCCATTTGCAGAACCAATGCCACTTATTCCTGAATTGCTCATCAGCAAGAAGAGACGGATCGTCAATCAGCGGGTGTAACTCCCAAAACTTCATTTTCATTGCTTAGGCGATCCCCGAAACAAATGGCTGATCCAGCGATAACGTCGCGCCATCGCCGGATCTACCGGATCCATCCGTTGCGTCTAAGCCATCTTCACAGGCGATGCAGCAGTGACATCATACCAATCACTCAGCGGCAGCGGGCCGGAAACGTTCCGCAACGCGCTCAAAGCCGCCACGCGGACCGTCGACGGCTTTGAAGCTGTGCGCCTCTGCATCCCAGCCAGCCTTGGTTGGATACGGATAGACCGGCATCTCCAGCTCCGTCTTTCCGTCCGCTGCGCGTGCGCCGCGGAGCGCGTCCGGAGCCGTGCCCTTCTCGCGCCAGTTTTTGACCAATTCCACCAGGTTCGGCAGCGAGTTGATCCCGGGGCTTGAGCCGTGAGCCATTCCGGGAATGAGGTACAAGCGGAAAAACGACTTTGTTTTCTCCAGGCTGCCGCAATGCTCGATGACTCGTTCATAGTAGTCCACCGTTGCGGAAGACGGGACAACCGAGTCAGCGGCGCCAGTCGTCGAAATGAACTTCCCGCCGCGCTTTTCGAAGGCACTGAGATCGGGGTTCTCCGCATTGAGATACGGCCCGAGGGCGGCAGTGTAAGTGTCGATATCGGCGCCGAAGTCAATCGTCTGAAGGTTCTTATCCGCGCCGAAAACCCATTTGAAGAGATAGAGGTTTCCATGCGCCGGGCTGATCGCCCCGCCGATCGGGATCCCATTGAAAATGCGTTCGCCGGTAACAGCGTGGCGGGGCCCGTCGAGGAGTTTGCGTAGCACGTCAGCATGGGCCGGCGTAAGAGACGGATCCTTTTGCATCGCCAGGATAATGACCGCCTCGATGTCTTTCGCACTGCAGCGCGGATCGGAAACGAACTTCCCGGCCACTGGTGGGGTCTCCCGGGCGGCCATATATTCATTGCCGGCGGCGATGACATTTGCTTCCTGCTCCTTGGTGAAAGGGCACCGATTCAGGATCTGATCGTTCCACAAGAAATAGGCGTGGAGCGGTGTACGGCAGTGCGCCGGGATCGTACCGACAATACCATCGTAATCCTCCGGATAACGCTGAGCTTCCTGGTACGCCTGCTGCCCGCCGGTCGAGCCGCCGTTGAAGTAAGAAAATTCCGGCCCACGGCCATAATAAGCTGTGACCATTTGCTTGGCGACCACCGTCATGAGATGCGTCGCACGAAACCCGAAATCCTTCCACACTTCGCGATTGCCGACCCCGGAGTCCGGGTTCGGCGCAGTACCCATATCCGTGGTGACCACAGCATAACCCTCCGCCATCGGCCCGGCCAGACTGCTCGAATTGATATGCCCCGCAGGCCCGCCATTGCCCAGGCCCAGAAGGCGGCCGCTCCATTTCTCCCCGTCCGGCAGCCACAGCTCGACATTGATATTTGAGCCCTTGCCCGGATTCAGGACCAGCTTCACGATCGTCCGCGGTGGCGTGTTGTTTCGGGTGCGCCCGTCACCAAGCTTCAGCGTCGGCGAGTCATCATGTTGCACCTGCGTGATGGTGCAGGCATCGATCTTCAACGCCTTCAGGGCGGCCACCCGCTCATCCGCGGAGGGCGAGGCATTCGCAGCGGGCGGATTCTGCGCGAACGCCGATGCGCATGCAAAGACGAGTACGGCGGGGAGGGAGAGGAACTTCGGGTTCATTTCAAGTTGGGGATCAGCAGCGCGACGGAGAATGGAACGAAGTCTCGCCGAAAGCCGATGCAAATTTCGGATTCCGGCCAGAGCGAGCGGGAATCGGAGTATTCGCGAGCAAAGCGGTTGATTTCATGCAAGACGTGTCACCTCTATTTATCCGGTCCGTTCATCAAACTTTGGTTACACCCTATGAAAAACCTGCGTGAGTACAGTCTCCAGGCTATCAATTCCGCCACCAAATACCATCGATTCTGACGTATCATCGTCCGGGCGAAAAAGGACGTCTCACCGCAGAACGGACCACGCAATTTGCCAATGAGCCGCTGCATGTCTCCGAGAAGGTCGATGGTACCAATGGCCGGTTCGTACTCTTTCCCGATGGCGATTATCTGATTGGTTCCCGGGAGGATTTTCTCACGGCCAGGGGAGACTGCATTTTCAATCCCGCGCAAAGCATCGTGGGCACGCTTAAACCGCATGTGGAAGGCCTGTCAAAAGCCGTCCATCCCGATCGGGTGACAGTGCTCTACGGCGAAGTCTATGGCCATAGCATCGGGGCTGGTGCGAAGAACTATGCCGCCAGCGAATAGACCGGCTTTCGTCTCTTCGATGTCGCGTTCATCGAGGAAAGCACTCTAACAATGAACCCAGCCGACATCGCCGCATGGCGCGAAAGTGGCGGGCAATCGTTTGCCGATATCACCAAGCTCAGCGACTTAGCCATGCTGTCTGGCGTGGAAACCGTTCCGCGCCTCGTGTCTCCCGACCTGCCGGTGACGATCGAGGAAACGCTTGAGTGGCTTCGCTCTGTTGCACCGCGCACGATCGTCCCGCTCGACGGCGCGGCCAAAGGCAAAGCTGAGGGTGTGGTCGTCCGGACGGCTACCCGATCCCAGATCGCCAAAATCCGTTTTGAAGATTATGAGCGCACGATGAAGAGCAAAGTCTCGCCTTGAGCGAGGCGTCTTTTTGTGGACGCGCTGCGATAGTTACCGGAATTGAGCCGTGCGCGCTCTCACCGCACTGGCGCCACTGCTCCATACTTCGCCACTGCCGCCTTCATAAAGCTACCATACATGACCTTCTGCTGATCACCAGGCATGTCGGCACGCTCGACCAGGATCACCAGCGCAAGGCCGTTCTTCGGATCGATCCACATCGCCGTCCGGCACGCGCCCCGGTGGCCGAAGCTGCCGGCGCTTGGTCCTTCGTTGTCGGCGAGCTTTACGCTCCAGCCGACGCCGTAGCTTTCGTCCGGACTCAACTTCACCTCGCCGAGTTGCGATGCACTCATCGTGCGCACGGCGCTTTCGGAGAGGTAGCGTTTGCCGTCGAGTTCGCCGCCGCGCAGTAACATCCGGCAGAAGCGGCTGAGATCATGTGCGGTGGAAAAGTATCCGCCTGCCGGCATGGCGTAATGTTTGCCATAGTCGAAAGCGATCCCGAAACCCATGGCACGCGCAACTGCCTCAGGCACTGGCATCCCATTGCTAAATTTCAAAATCTGTTCGGGAGTCACGTTTATATCATGCGCGATCTCGACAAGGCTCTTCTTATCTTCACTGGAGCGCACGGCGCGCGCCAGGCGAGCGGCCTGCTCCTCGTTCGGCCAACACGTCGTATCCTTCATTCCGAGCGGATCAAACAAACGCGTCTGCATGAAATCCGCATAATTCATCCCGCTGACCACCTCGATGATGCGTCCGGCGGTGTTGATACCGTCATTGTTATATTCATACTTCGTGCCCGGCTCCTGGCGCAGCGGCCACTTGGCGTACGCCTCCACGTCATCTTTGAGCACATGCGTATGCTTCAGAGCCTTTTCATTCGCCAGCACCATGCCGCTGGTGTGATTCATAATTTCCCGCACTGTGATGGGATGCACGGGCGAATGCGCCGGATGCCCATCATCGGTCGCGCCAACCTGTTGCCCCCTGAATTCTGGCAGATACTTTTCCACCGGGTCGTCGAGGCTCACCTTGCCTTCGTCGACGAGCATCATGAGCGCCGTGCCGGTGAGCGATTTGCTCATCGAGGCGATCCAAAACAGCGCGTCGTCCTTCATCGGCGTCTTCTTCGCAAGACTCTCGAAGCCAGCTGATTCCACATCCAGTACGCCGTCCCTATTGGCCACCAGCGCAACGACGCCAGATACGATGTCCTGATCTACGAAAGACTGTAATATGGGTGCAAGAGCGCCTTTTGATTGTGAACTGTCTCCTGTAACAGCATCGGCGGACTTTGTACCTGAAACGCCCGCGGCATTTGTGCAATTTGCAATGCTGGAGGCAGCGACGAGAAAGGCGGCGATGAACGCAGAACTCAAGTTGCTCATAATCGGGGTTTCCCCCGTTGATACTCTGGGACGGGCAAATTCTTAGATGTGCAACGCCCGCAATAGCATCAATCTACGGCGCGCCGTGCTGCCACTTTTACAAATCCTGACAGTGCCATCGTCTCACAAACGCTTCCTTTATTTCTCAATCTGCACCGCCTCGCCCGCAAAGGGGCCGAGTTTCTCGATGACATTGTCCTCGTAACTAACATGGGTGCATTTCGTCACCCAGACGACTGCATTCTTCGGGACGCCGTAGCTCGATCCCGTATCGGGAGGCGCTTCGCTCTGAGGAGACACGAAATGGTTTCGACGAATGGTGATGCCGCTCGCCGAGGAGGCGACGAGTTGTGGACCGGCCCCACCTTCGACGGTGTTCTCTTCCAGGACAACATTTGTGAAGACCGGAGCCGTGCGAAGTTTGGAGTTGGTCGCTCCGGCGGTGAGCGAAATGATCCCGGCCTGACTTGACCAAGGGGCCGCACAAAACCAGCCGCCGTTGCGGATCGTATTCTTGCGAATAACAAGATCTTCGATGCCCGCCGCAGCGGAACCGGGCAGCTCCGGACAAACAATGAGCGCGTGAGGCGTGTCGAGGGTATTGCCCTCCATCAATCCGCCCGCCTTCAACAGGACACGACCGGAGCTGTGGAGGGAGTTATTGCGGAAGACGAAGCCGTTGCCCATGCGATCGGGCGAATAGACGCTATCGCCCGGTTGTAGATCCGCGGCACGATCCAGCGTCACGACGATGCATCTCGGGCCGACCTTCCACATCGACCAGTTTTCGGCCTTGGCTAGTTTCTCGGCGACATCAGAGGAAAGCGCTGCTTCCTGGCGACTCGTCACTTTTCGCGAAGTGATGCGGTACGCTGGTCCATCGAGAGTCGCGCGAATGCGGTCACCCTCCTGCACGCCGCCGGTGTTTTCGTCGCGGCTCGCGAGCACCATGGTAACTCCTTCGTTTTTCAGGACCATGAAGTCAGCCGATTGCACGCTCCACGAATCGTCGCCCGCGTCGGCGATCTCACAATGCTCGACCAGCGGCCCCCTGCGGATCGTCTTGCTCTGCATTGCATCCCAGGAACTGCTGAGCAGACGTTCTTCGGTCGCGCCTTGCGGCTTCGGGCCGGGGACGACTTTGCAGCCGATGAATGACGCACCGCCCTCACCGTCCGCCTCGATAATGCCCATCCCAGGCGCGCTGTGCACCGTCACATTGCGCAGCGTGACTCGCTCGCATCCATCGAGCGAAATCGCATGCGGCGCGCCCATTTCCTGGCCTGTGCTCAGCGAAGCAAGATCGCCGGGCCGCGCGAATTTCCCAATCCCATCACGATGAATGCGCACGACATCGTCGGCAATCATCTCGGCTTTCGTGCCCCAGAGAAACGGCATGCCTTTTTTTCGAAAACGCGTCTGGCGATCCACCACATCGATGCGCGAATAGGGCATCCGCGGATACCCGGCGTGGATCTTGATATCAATGGATTTGCCATCGTTGGCGCTGGCGATGACGTCGCCCTGGGTAAACGGAAGCGGATCGTAATCGACGGTCAGCCCCTGCAACGTCACGCCGGTGCAATGGTGCAGACTGACCGCTCGCATCAACTTCGTGCCAATGAGTGTCACGCCATCTGCGATGATCTCCACATCCTCGAGCTGATGAAGATTCCAAAGCTCGCCGCCGCCTTTTGGATCGAGCCGATAAACGCCCGGCGGAATCACGATTCGCTTGTCTCCACGCTGGATCGCCTCGTTTACGAGCGGACGAAAATCTTGCGCAACGGCACAGTGGACGAAAGCAGCAGCGAGAAGGAGCAGACAAATGAAGCGGTGGATCATGCGAGCGAAATCTTGAAAATGGCATCACAAGAACCCCGGAGACCGCGAAAGCTTATGGAGATCGACGACACGGGCGGTGTGCCCGTACCGATTTACCTCCTATGCGGAGGCAATATTACACCAGTGGAACCGCCCCGCGCTGCGCGCTCAGCCGACCAGTTCGCCATTCACGGCCCACGCGGTTGCCTTGACGTCCTCGAAGACAATGAACGTGCGCGCTCCGCTCACGCCGAGACGATGCATGACCACGGAGCACAACGCGTTGGCAAGCCCTGCCATGCCATCTGCCGGGTATCCGATGCTCTTTAACTCCACGAACGCCGCTGGCTCATTCGATCCCGCAAAGAGCATCGGCTGAGCGGTTTCAAGCTTCACCATCACATATTGCTCGGGCTTCCCGGTCCCGACCGCCACCGCTCGCGACGCCTCGTTGAGAAACAACTGCGTCGCTTCCGGAGAAATCTCCGCATTCGTTGAGACATTAAGGTAAGGCATGCGTCCATAAAATCCGATCCGCGTCCGGTTTGGCAAGTCCACGGGACATTCGCGTCCGCAAGCCGGGTTGATTCCACGCCGCGCCTGTTGAATGAGAGTTTTGGTTGTGATCCCCCACCCCGGTGCTGACGAAGCAGCCCCCTCCACTTACCTCAATTACCTTCCCAACCAGGCGGGATTTCCCGCCATTTCGCCACCCTCGTGGGTGCCTCAATGAGTTGCGGGTTATCCCCACAGTTTTGGTGTGTGGGGGAGCTACGTCGTCAGCGCCGGGGTGGGTGGTGGCAGCCAACGATCTTCTGAAATCCCAAATCCCGCTTTTAGGTTCAACGTCCGGCCTTGTGACATCGGGCGTATTCCGATAATTCCTTCACTTATGCGTCGCTTCCTCTTTCTACTAACCGTCGCCCTCTGCGCTGCATTCCCCTCACTTACTCCGGCGCAAGTCTTGCAGATAGCCACCCCTTTAACCTCCCTGCCCACCACGATCCGCCACCCGGGGATTTATGTGCTGCGAAAAGATCTCAACTTCAAACTGGCCACAGGCGCCGCAATCACGATTGCCCCCGATAACGTGGTGCTCGACCTGGGCGGGCACACACTGACCAATACACTCGCCGCCAATATGACCGGACCGACACAGGCAATCGGAGTCACCAGCACTGAACACATCGGCCTCACGGTGCGGAATGGTCAAATCGACGGCTTCAACGATGGAGTAAACATTAACTCGGGCTCGACCATCGGGACGGTCACCGCCGGGCATCTTCAGATCGATGACTGCCACCGGGTTGGCATTACCATCGCGGCGGACCAGGTGGAAGTGCTGGAATGCCGGATGCGCAACATCGGCGCCGCAGCGGCGCCGAACAACGTGTGGGGAATCGAGGTTCGCGGCAGCAGCTTGCATGTCATGGGAAATGAGGTTTACGGGATGACCAGCGCCGCCTCACCGGCACGCGGCATTCAGGTCGCCTCTTCCGCGCTGGGAGTCATCGAGAGAAATCGGGTGATCAATAACACGCTGATCAACGGCAGCTTCGGCATCATTCTTTTCAATAATCAAAGCGCTTTCGGCGGCAATATCGCTACCGGGAATTTCGTGGCCAACTGGGCCACTGGCATCACCTTCTCCAACGGCTCCCCAGGCAAGTACAAGGACAACCTGACGGAGAACTGTACTACGGCCTTCCAGGGTGGGACTGCAGCGGGAACGAATGACTGACGGGCTGCAATTACTTCGATTTCGCTTCAGACGCGCCTTTGTTTGAGCGCGCACCAAACGGCTGATCTTCTTCAAAATTCCCCGTTGTGGGATTAAAGATACGCCGCGAAATGATGGGCGCAAACCCTGAATTGAATCCAAGGGAAGAACTGATTTCCAAGGGCGAGACAAGACGGCGTGGGCACACTCTTACCTGGGCAGTATCCGACCGCTCAACGGCGGCAATGGCACTGGTCGAAACGGCAAAAGCTAGTCCAACAAAGGCAAAACGAGAAATTGAGGTATTCATTTTAACTCATGGTGAAGGTGCAATATTGTCTAGAAGGGAAGGTCGCCTTCTTCCCGCCGAAAACCGCGCAAATTTTCCTAGACTCGTTAAATCCATATATACCCAAATAGACCTTAACATCGCGCGCGCCACTTCGCCATATATATGTTTCAGATAAATAGTACAGCTCTGAATTCGTAACGCCCTCAATCCTACCTTCCGCCTGGCCGTTCGAAGGGCAAACGGTCAGCGTGAGGAGGTGGAAGGTGAAGCCTCGAAGCGGCGGACCCTACAATCGTGTGTCAACTATGCCGAGCGCGGAGCCCAAATTCAGCGGGCCTTGCGAAGCGCGGCATGAAGCGCGTCGAAACACGCAAAGCCCTTTTCCAAGATCTGCGCATCGGTTAAACCAAGGCGTGCCCAGCCTTGGAAAAGAAGGTCAAGACCGCGGCATTCCGGGCGGTGAAACTTGTCATCTTCGAGGTCGGCATCGTGGATCATTTCACCGATGCGGCGGACTGCTGAATCGGCAATGGCGAAGCGCTTGATCAGGGTCTCAAAAGTACAAGCATCGCCGTGGTGGGTGAATTCCACATCCATCATATCATAGGGAATGGCATCGGCGTGGATCTCGGGTTTGGGAGCGAAAACAAATCGAGCGTATGGATCGATGAATCTACGAATGAGCCACGCGGAACCCACGCGGTCGATCTGGGGCCGTGGCCGGGTGAGCCATGTGCGCCGTTGAAAGTCTTTCGCGGCCAGCACGGGTGGAGCTTTCGTGCGCGGCTGGCTAAGACGCGCGGCCCGTTCAAGCTGCACTTCGACATCGTGACCTGCGGGGCATCCGAAATAGTCGATCGCGCGCACCTCCTGGAACTGCCGCTGCAATTTCTCCAGTGCTTCGGGGAATCCTTCACTGACCTTTCGCCGATTGGCCGCGATGAGTTCGATCAAAGAGCTGCCGAGGGCACCATAGTCTTCCGCGCGAGCTTCGTTGAACATTGCCGCGAGCTCCGAATTCGAAAGCCCTTCAATATTGCGAACCCGCGCCAGGGTGGCATCACCTCCTTTGGCGCGCACTTCCTGCGCCAGCCACTGGAAACGTTCCAGATGGGCCGGTTCATCCGGCAGCACATAAGCAGAAGTCTTGAGGCCGTAAGCTCCCATCTTTTTCAGGCGGCGCCAAAGGCTGACTCGCTCCGAGCTTTTGCTTGCCGAAATCGTGTAGAGAAAAAGGAGCCAGCCGTGCTCGAAATCAGATGTTGCACTCATGACATGTGGGTAATACGTATTTCATCGCGCTGTGCGATTCAAACAGAACATTCCAGCTCTGCAGAAAAGCAACCTTTGCCGGGAGACGCAGGCCCGCGCGGGCTGGCCCTGGTGGGGGCTCTCGCTATTGATCTTCGTCGCGGGCCCAAACTTTGCGCGCGCCGTCCCGCCGCTGGTCACGGATGACCCGGGTACAGCCGAAAAGGCGCAATTCGAATTATTCACGGGATTGGAGTATCTCAGCGAGGACCACAGCATCACTCGGCACGTGCCCGCCTTCGAGTTGGACTACGGCGTCACCGATCGACTGCAACTGACATTTGCGATCCCGTACGTTTCGACACAAGGGACCAACGGTTTCGGCGACGTTACGCTTGAGTTGAAATACAATTTTCTCAAAGACCAAAGGAAGCTTCCCAACGCGAGCCTGACCTTCGAATGGACGCTGCCCACGGCAAGCTTTTCTCGTGGATTGGGAAGCGGCGCAGATGCCTATTTCATTCACCTGCCCCTGGAGAAAACCTGGGGCCGGTTCACGGCGCTCGCGGACTTCGGCTATACCATCGTCGGTGAGCCATCCCTCAATGGTGAGCGGGAAGCGAGAAAGAATACCTGGGTCATCGGCTTCGCTCAGAAATATCAGTTAGCGAAGAGGACGAATTTGCTCAGCGAGATCTACTGGGAGACGAGCGATGAACCGAGCAAACCCAGCGCCTTCGCCGCTTCCATCGGTGTTGAGAGAGAAATTGTGAAGGATTTCTGCCTTCAGGCAGCGGTCGGAAGAAGCCTCCGTGACGATGCACGCGGCGGTCCCGATTTACGAGTCTATGTAGGGGTGCATTGGTTTTTCGACGCCCCGTGGAAAAGATCCGACACAGAAAAAGGCGATAGAAAGTAGAGGCCCCTAACAAATATATAAAAGCCTTAGATTATGAACACTCCGGCCCCAGACGACTCCCAAAAGCGCCCTTCCACCCTGAAGCGGTTCCTTCTCATTTTCTTCATCGGGCTTTTCGTGGCGACCGCGACCGGCGGAGCGATCCTGCACCACTATATTGTTTCCGGTGGTCTTCGTGCGCGCCAAAAAGCCTCCGCGTTGGAGGCACGCGTTGCCGGAAAGTTGGTCGACTGGAGTATTCCTGATGAATTCAAAAAGCTGAAGAACCCGCTCCAGGGCGGGCCCAATAGTGGAGACGTATTGGCCGGCCGGGAGCTCTATCAAAAAGATTGCGAGATGTGCCACGGCTTCAATGGGGTCGGCGACACTCACACCGGCGACGGAACCTATCCGCCACCGCTCGATCTCAGCCCGGCGGGCATGGCCAATCGAAAGCGCACGGATGGCGAACTATTTTACTTCATCCGCAACGGCGTGAGAAATACGGCTATGCCGGGGTGGCAAATGCCGGATCAACAAATCTGGCAGCTTGTCGCTTACATTCGAAATCTGCCGACTACCGCCGCTGCACCGGGCACGCAGTCGAAGTCTTCCACACTGACTCCTTCGGTAGCAAGCGCACACTATATCGGCTCCGCTTCCTGCGAAAAGTGCCACGAAGACATTTATAAACGCTGGAAGAAAACACCTATGGCCAACGTGGTGCGCAATCCGAAGGACCACCCCGAGGCCATCATCCCGGATCTCGCGAGCGGCGACCCGCTGATTACCTTTACCAAGGACGACATCGCTTTTGTCTATGGAAGTCTCTGGAAGCAACGCTATTTCAAGAAGGTCGGCGATGACTACTACCCATTTCCCACGCAGTGGGATGTGACTCACAAAAAATGGAAGCCGTACTTTGTGAAAGATGACTGGTGGGCGCCGCTCTATCCCCCGGACAATTTCCAGCGCCCGACCGGTGCGCTTTGCGACGGCTGCCATTCCGTGAACTACGACATCAAAACCAAGACGGTGTCGGAGTGGAATGTCGGCTGCGAGAAATGCCACGGTCCGGGGAGTGAGCACGCGAAACAGGCTACCGCGGCCAATATTTTATGTCCTTCGCGGATGGATTACGTCGCAGCGAATGACACCTGTATTCAGTGCCATTCCCAGGGCCGAACACTTGCCAGCCAGATCGAGGGCAAATATTACGACTGGCCGGTGGGATACGACGTCTCGAAAAAGCTAAGCGACTACTGGAAGCTCGAAGAGCACAAGCTCGGCGACCTGACATTCACCCATTTTCCGGACGGCACCGCCCACAAGAACCGCATGCAAGGCAACGACTTCGTTAGCAGCCTCATGTATACACATGGCGTCACCTGCTTCACTTGCCACGACGTGCACGGCACGGAATATCCCTCAAATCTCCGGAAGCCTGCCAATACGCTATGCTTGGATTGCCATGGGCCGAACTCACCGAGCGGCCCGCACGCTGCGACGCTCGAAGACCATACTCACCACAAGGCTGGCACGGCAGGCAGTGAATGCATCGCCTGCCACATGCCGAAGATCGCCCAGACGCTCGGCGACGTGAATGTCCGCAGCCACACCTTTCATTTCGTCGGTCCGGCCAAGACCGAGACCTCAAAGATTCCGAACGCCTGCAACGTTTGCCATGCTGATAAGTCAACTGCCTGGACCGCCGAAGCCCTGAAGGCGTGGACAAACAATTCCCCCTGGCGAATGGCGGAATAATCGCGGGATATTCGATTTCCAATCACCAGCGGAACGCCACGAGCTTTTCCCATCAGTAGCCTGGATGCGGGATCCTTATCTAGCGATCTTGCATAGATCCTCTGCGCGGACCATGATGCCCGCGATGAAACTCGTCGCAACGTTTGCCGTCGCGCTCCTTGCCATCAGCTCTTGCCCGGTTTTCGCGCTGACCGTTCCCGTGGCCGAAGACACATCCACCTCCACAGTAGCGGCAAAGCGGGTAATCCTTCCCTCCAGCGGGGCCGCCCCCACACTCACCGTCACCGCCAGACAAAGCGCGCTGGTACGCTTCAATCTCACGGATCTCAATGTCGTACCGGCCGCGATCACTCCGGCGAACCTCAAGAGCGCTATCCTGCGGCTCTACGTCGTCAACGCCAAATCCGCGGCGGACGTCACAATCCACGCCGTGACCTCGGAATGGACCGAGTCCTTTGTGGGCAAACCCGTGCCGGAGCCCACAATCGACGACACCGTACTCGCGACCATCCCAGCCGCGGAGCTGGCGAAACGGCAATTCGTGAGCGTGGACCTTACGGCGCCAATCGCTGCTGCACTGCAGGCCGGCAATACCTTTGGTTTCGCCCTCGAGACGAGCGACCCGGACACCAGAATCGTGTTTGCCAGCAAGGAGGGCTTCGCCATCGGCCAGGCGGCAGAGCTCGATCTCGATGCCGACCTCAGCAGCTCTGACGGTGTAGGCCCCTCGCTCACCCTCTCCGGCAATCTCATCCTTCCCAAGACCACGGCAACCACCGGCATCCTTTACGCCGGCTCCACAACCTTGCTCCACGACTTTGGAACCGGAAACTTCTTCGCCGGACTCGGTGCCGGAAACCTCACCATGACCGGGAGCTCGAACGCCGCCGTCGGTTTTCAAGCGCTCTCGTCGGATACGACCGGTGGTTACAACGCCGCCATTGGCTATCAGGCGCTGCATGCGAATGATGGGGGCATCTTCAATACCGCAGCCGGCTATCTCGCCCTCGCGGCAAATACCAGCGGCTTCTCCAATACGGCCACGGGCGCCGGCGCGCTCGGAGCGAATACCACTGGCAACCAGAATACCGCCGGCAGCGACGACGCCCTCGCCGCCAATACCACCGGCAGCAGCAACACCGCCACTGGTTACGCTACCCTTTTCGAAAATCTTACCGGAAGCAACAATACCGCCACCGGCGTCGCCGCGCTCTACGCGAACACCGCGGATAATAACACTGCCACCGGCTACTTCTCGCTGTACTCGAATACCACTGGCTCCGGCAATCTTGCCGAAGGTTACGAGGCGCTCTACTCGAATACGAGCGGCTCTTTCAATACGGCCCTCGGCTTCGACGCCCTTTACGCAAACCTAACCAACGCCCGTAATACCGCCATCGGCTATCAATCGCTCTTCGCCAATGGCAATCCGCAACCCCAATACAGCGTGGATAATGTCGGCGCCGGCTACCAAGCCCTCTACGCCAATACCAGCGGGGGCGAGAACACCGCTGTCGGTTCACAGGCGCTCGCCTTCAATACCACCGGCAACAATAACATCGCCGTCGGATATTCCGCCGGCGGCGGCATTGTCACCGGCTCGGGCAATATCATGATCGGCTCCAGCGGGTCGAACTTCGACAACTTTACCATTCGCATCGGCCAGCAAAATATCCAAACATCAACTTACATCGGCGGCATCTATGGCGCGAGTTCGGGCCAGCCAGGCGTGACGGTCTACTCCGATCTCAATGGGCGGCTCTTCACGACTGGCTCTTCCCGCCGTTTCAAAGACAACATCGCCGATATGGCCGGCGCGAGCGACGTCCTGCTCCAACTTCGTCCGGTGACCTTCCGTTACAAACCGGCATTCGGCCCATCAGGGGTTCCGCAGTTCGGCCTCATTGCCGAGGAAGTCAATGCAATCTGTCCGGATCTCGTGGCGCACGACGCCAGTGGCGGCATCTACACGGTGCGCTACGACGCCATCAACGCCATGTTACTCAACGAATTCCTCAAGGAACATCAGCGCGTCGAGGACCAGAACGCGCAGCTCGCCAGGCAGCAGGAGACCATCACCGCCCTCGAACAGCGCCTGAGCGCGCTGGAAAGCCTCGTCCACGCCGCAGCGAATATATCTCCGGCGCCGCCCGCGCGGTAGAAGAGCTTCGAATATATTTCTGCCGGCGGCAGCCTGGACGCTCTACCTGAACCGAAGACCTTGCCTACAGTTATGAAACGACTCCTCCAGCTCGATTTCCTGCCCTGCAGGGTGGATTGCGGCCTTCTCGCCCTGCGTCTGTGGTTTGGCATCTCCCTGTTCCTGATTCACGGCTGGGGCAAGCTCAGTAACTTTTCCCACATGTCGGCCAAGTTCCCAGACCCGCTGCACATCGGCTCCCCGGCCAGTCTTGCACTCGCCACTTTCGCCGAAGCGGTGTGTTCCCTGCTCATCATCCTTGGACTGTTTACCCGTCTCAGCGCCATCGTGCTGATCATCAATATGGCGACCGCTTTCATCATGATCCATCAAGGAGCGCTTGGGGGTCAGCATAGCGGCGAACTTGCGTTCCTCTACCTCGGGGCCGCAGTGGCCCTGCTCGCCGGAGGTGGTGGCAGATATTCGCTGGACGCGAAAATTGGTGGGGTAACCGGCGGAAGTTAATCAAAGCGTCTCACGGCTCGCGAGACGCTTTGGAGCGAAGCGGCGCCCTTCCCTCACCAAATCTGCTGATGCCGATTTGCTGCTTCATCATCACTTCATCCACTTAGCTTAGCACCGCACCTTCATCCGCACTCGCCACCATCCTGGCGTAGCGCGCCAGATAGCCGCGCCCTAAATCGCGTGTGGATGGCTTCCAAATGCATCTCCGCTGCTCGAGACTCGCATCGTCCACACATAACGTCAGCCGGCGTTGGGGGATATCGATCTCAATGATATCGCCCTTTTTGATCAGCGAAATTGGGCCGCCTGCCGCAGCTTCCGGCGACACATGACCGATCGCACCTCCGCGCGTCGCGCCGGAGAAGCGGCCATCGGTAATCAAGGCCACTGAGTCCGCGAGGCCGCGGCCGGCCAGCGCAGCGGTCGGCGAAAGCATCTCCTGCATGCCAGGACCGCCTCGCGGGCCTTCATTGCGGATCACGACCACATCCCCAGCTTTCACACTGCCGGTCAGGATTCCGATGCGCGCGGCTTCCTCGGATTCAAAGATCACCGCCGGTCCGCGGAAGGTCATCATGGAAGGAGCGACCCCCGCAGCTTTTACCACCGCACCTTTCGGAGCCAGGTTACCAAACAGGATCGCCAACCCACCGCTCTCGGAGTACGGCCGATCCAGCGACCGAATTACTTCCGGATCACGGACCTCGGCGGAGGAGATTGTCTCTCCAAGGGTGCAGCCGGTGACTGTTTGCGCGTCGAGGTGTAACAACCCGGCTCGCGTGCTCAGAGTTTTGAGAATGGCGGAAATCCCCCCTGCCCGATCGATATCTTCCATATGATGACTACCCGAAGGCGCGACTTTGCAGATACGCGGCACTCGGGCCGCAATCGCATTGAACTCTTCCAACCGCAGATCCACGCCCGCCTCACGCGCCACGGCGAGCGTATGCAAGATGGTATTCGACGAACCACCCATTGCCATATCGAGCGCCAGTGCATTCTCGAAAGCGGCGCGGGTCAGGATGTCCGATGGCCGTATGTTTCTTCGCACGAGTTCCACGATGGCACGGCCAGCTTCCTCGAATAAGGCATCCCGCTTTGAATCAGTGGCCAGGATCGAGCCATTGCCGGGCAGTGCCCAACCGAGCGCTTCGCACAGGCAGTTCATCGAATTGGCCGTGAACATTCCCGAACACGACCCGCAACTTGGGCACGCATGACGTTCGATTTCACCTAACTCGCTTTCGGTGATCGAGTTTTTGGAAAGCTGCCCGACAGCTTCGAATACGGAAGCCAGGTCCAGCGCCTTGCCTGTGACTGGATTGCGTCCGGCCGCCATCGGCCCGCCAGAAACAAATACCGCGGGAATATTCACGCGGGCCGCGCCCATCATCATGCCGGGCACAATCTTATCGCAGTTTGGAATGCAAACGACCCCGTCGAAGCAATGCGCGCGGAGCATCGTTTCGACGGAATCCGCGATGAGTTCCCGAGAGGCGAGCGAGTATTTCATGCCGCCATGGCCCATGGCGATGCCGTCGTCCACGCCAATGGTATTGAACTCGAAAGGCACACCGCCCGCGGCGCGGATGGCCGCGCGCATCTTCCGGCCCACGACATCGAGGTGCGCGTGACCCGGGATGATTTGAACGAAGGAATTCGCCACGGCGATGAAGGGTTTGCCCCAGTCATCCTCGGATTGGATCACGCCAGTCGCGCGGAGGAGGCTTCGGTGAGGGGCGCGCAGACTGCCGCGCTTGATGGTATCGCTGATTGCCATGCGCAGGATATAGGCGGTAACTATCCATGACAAAAATACCGCTTTTGTCGGATTATGATACCGTTTCGGTATGGACTATTCATTGCGCGAGCTGGAGTGCTTCATAGCCGTTGCGGAAGAGCTGTCCTTCACCCGGGCAGCGCGAAAGCTGCACCTCGCGCAGCCACCGCTCTCCCGGCATATCCGCGCACTGGAAGAGAAGCTCGGGGCGACTTTATTCGACCGCTCCGGACGGAAGGTCGCCCTCACTGCCGCTGGCGCAATCTTCTATGAAGAAACCCGGGCGGTGCTGCCGCAGCTCAATCATGCGGGAGAATCCATCCGGCGCTTCGCGTCCGGGGAAACGGCGCGGCTCCGGTTGGGATTTGTCAGTGCCGTACTTAGCCCAGCGCTCGTAGAGGTGCTGCGGAGGTTTCGAGAATTGCATCCGACAGTGCAGCTCATGATGCAGGACTGCCAACCTGCCGAACAACTCGCGGCGCTGCGGCAAGGGACTTTGGATGGCGGATTCGTCGGCCTGCAACCCTCCGGGCGCACCGACGGTATCCAGTTTGTCTCCTGGTGCCGGGAACCGCTGGCGGCGTTTGTGCCTTTCGGTCACGCCCTGGCAGGACGCCGGCAGATCGATCTGCGCGACCTGGCTGGCGAGGCATTTGTCGCCGTCTCGAGCAAAGCCGCTCCCGCCTTCTCCGCCTATCTTCGAGAAATCTGCGGCAAGGCAGGTTTTCGTCCAAGGATCGTCCTGGAGTCACCCCGCGCTCAGGCAGTCGCAGTCATGGTTGCGGCTGGCGCTGGCGTCGCGCTGTTGCCAACGTCCCTCGCTCGCATCGTTGGAGACGGAGCGGCTGTCATTCCGCTGAAGAAAACACCAACCATCTCACATGTCTTCGCCCGCATCGCGGGTACGCCATCCGCTGCGATGCGGGATTTCACGCGCTTGTTGACGGCGTAGGAGTCAGTGGACGCGAAAAGCGGTTTCACCAAAAGCGTTCAAACGAGACCTTGAACGCGTTTGCAACATACTCATATTCAGCGGCAACAAATCTCTTATATGCTTCCTGCTCCGCCCCGATCTTCTCGGCTGGCGCCAGAAGCTTCGTCCAACGAACCTCCACTTCATACGGAACTCAGCAGCCACGGTACGACGCAAACAGCGGAACGAGGACAATCGGCGGGAAAGCAAAGTAAACCGCGGCGATAACGGCGACGGATACGCCCACCATCGTCCCCGAGTGGGATTTTCTATTTGCGTCGCTTTCGTTCACGGCTGAAGCGTAGAACGAGCGGCAGAAATGGCAACTCGCCAGCCTCACCGAATATGGAACCCACCCCTGACATTTCCCGTTATTCTTATCTCTGGACGACAGAAGCCGCAGACTGGGCTTTGCTAAACGTAGACCCCGATGCGGGCGACCGCCCTCGCTACCTGATCACCAACACCAAAGACAAATCGGCATTGATAATCGAGAACGATGCGACATCCCAGGCGGTGAAAGATGAAATGCGGAGAAAAGGTTGCCGGGTGCTAGACACGCATCCTTCGCCAGACGCACAACTTTAGCCTGCTTGAAAGGCGATAAGCGCTGTCACTCTGAATTTCATCCGCACGCACTTCACGCCGAAATTGGAGCGGTGGTCCAACACCCAAATGGGTAGGTGAAAACCACCCGGCGTCGCCGTTGAAGCCATGGGCATAAACCGGCATCCTGCGAGCACCCCCGGAATTCAGTGACTCCAGATGGTTCCCGCCACCGCGCGGGGGGTGTAGTGGCTGATGCCAGGGGCATTCACAACAATCTGTTATGTTCCCTCCATCATGCCCTCTGTTTGATCTCAGAAATCTTCGCCGCCATCTCGTGATCGCAGCGGGGGTTTTGCCACCATCCATACTCGGCACGAGTACCGCGCAAGCCGTATCCTGGGGTGTCGCAGGACACGGCCAAAGCGGCGCGTACCTCGAGTACCAGAATATTTCGCCTTCGCAGCAACTCGACCTCGTGAATCAGCTCGGGTGTACCTACTATCGCGGCGATCTCTCGCCCGACGTGGTGAACCTGGTCGTAACCAATTCCGCTTACGCACGAATCAAGATCATCCCCATTCTGTGGAGTCCCTTTTCGAAGGATGACATTCAGAATAATCCCAACGGCTGGAACAACGACTACTTTTACGGCCAGTCAAAAACGACGGCGATCAATTGGGTGAATAGCTGGGCCGCCGCCTACCCGACCTTTCCCTTCGATTGCGTGGAAATCGAAAATGAACTCGATGGCCTGTGCATAAACCCCGGCGCGAGTGGCTCGGATCCGAGCCACTACAACGACGCGCAGTTCTGGCGGGCGAAAGCGATCATTCAAGGACTGTGTGACGGGGTAAAAGCGGCAAATCCAAATTTGCCGCGCATGGTGGGATGCGCCGGTTGGCTGCACTATGGATTCATCGATCGGCTGATCACCGAAAGCGGAGGGCCAAAGTGGGAACGAGTCGTTTACCATTGGTATAGCAATATGGGTCTGATTAGCAGCCACTCGGACGTGATCACGAAGCTGCAGGGTTATGCCACCACTTACGGTACGCCCACCTGGGTGACAGAGGTGAATGGGCAGAATGGCGCGCTGCCGGAAACGGGAGAATCCACCGATGCCGCCGAGCGTCGGAATGCCGGCGAATTGGCGGATCTGGTTCAGGACATGAAGCAGTTCTCCTTCATTCATTGTATCTGCGCCTATGAATTGCTCGACGAACCGCATTGGGGTCCCATCCAGGCGCATTACGGGTTGTTTCGAACGGCGAAAGGCAGCGACAATCTCTACCACGTGACCGGTGCCAAACCAGCCATGTCCGCGTTTTGCGCCGCGATGCAAATCGATACCGGCGCGACCTATGAGATGGCCCCGCGCCACGCTCCCGGCATGCGCCTGAACGTGACCGGCGGTGGAGGAGGAAATGGGACGAATGTGGAAATTTACACGGACAATAACTCCGGGGGTGAACGCTGGACCCCAACTTATGACGGGAACACATACTACGAATTCGCCCCGGTCTCTTCGCCGGCGATGCGGCTGGACGTCAACGGAGCGTCTTCCGCCGACGGTACAAACGTACAGCTTTGGTCACGGAACGGATCAGCCGCACAGTTCTGGAGTCCCCTGACTAACAATGATGGCTCATTCGGCTTTGAGCCGGAGTGCGGTGTCGGGGAGCGGTTGGACGTCTTTGGCAGCTCTACCGCGAATGGCGCCAACGTGGGAATCTGGCACGCGACCGGGGGCCTGAATCAGGCCTGGGATGTGTACAACTACTCCACCCGCACCTTTGAAGCGGAAGCGCTCGTCTTACGATCGGCGCCATCTGATTCCTACTGGGTCTCCACTGATGGCAACTTCAGCGCGGGACTGGGTTGGGTCTTGAATAGCAATGCGGTGGGAGACTCCGTGACTTACGTTCTTCCGTCGATCGCCGCCGGCACCTACGACGTGCGAGTTCGGGTGAAGAAGTTTAACAATCGCGGAATCGTGCAGTTGGCCACGCGGCCAGCCTATTCCACTAGCGCGTTCAATAACATCGGCGCCGCCCAGGATCACTATACGAGCGGGACGGCCTACACCGAGCTGGACCTCGGTCTTTGGACAGCGGGCAGCACCAGCGACAAGGAATTCCGCTTTCTCGTCACGGGGAAGAATGGCGCCAGCTATGGCTATACGATGGAGTTGGACTACATCCGGTTGATTCCGCAGTAGTTGACGAGTTCAACCTACAGACGGACTCTCGGGGTAAGCTAACATAAGACGAAACAGTCCGCAGACACGTCGCCTACGGCCCCAGAATAACACCCAACTCCCAACGCCAAACTGCCAACATTCAATGATTTTGGATTCGACGCCAGCCCACGATAAAACGCCAAGAAAGGGTCGCAATGCAGTTGTGCAGGGAACTATGATTGCGGCACTTGAACATTGGGAGTTTAGCGTTGGGAGTTGGGTGTTACTTCGCTCCAATTAGCAGCGCGCGTCTCTTGTCTCGGACCTTCAGGCTCTGTCGGCCCGCCCACCTCTACCCCGACGCCGACGAAGCGGCGCCCTTCACAAGCCAGACTTACTTTCCAACTGGCACCGGGGCGGGCGGAGGCAGACCAACGATCTCTTCCGATATTCAAAATCCGTTTCAGGTGCAACAGAGGGAATGGCTCGTAAACACCGGCGAGCGGCCACATGGAGTATTGCGGCCGCTTCGCCGTCGTGGCAAGGATAGCTCCGGCACAGTTTCGCCCCCCAGTGAAGCCGACCTTTCCCAGCACTCCCTCTCTCCATCATCTCTGGCAATTGATAGCGGGGATGACATTGCTCTTTGCGGTGTGCCTGGCGTATTTCGCGGCGCCGTGCCATGGGCAGGAAAGCCTGCCCGTGTTGACCACGGCACGTTCCATTCGATCGTTGTCTCTGGAAGAAGCAGCACGAGGCTATCCAGTACGGCTCGAAGGTGTCGTGACGTACCATAATTCGCTCCGCTTCTGTTTCGCTCAGGACGAAACCGGCCCCGTGTACGTGATGCGGCAGATGCAGAACTACGACCTGAAAATCGGGCAGCTCGTTCGATTCGAAGGAATCACGGAACCGGGGTTATTCTCCCCCCACGTAAGGGAAACGACCGCGACCGTGATCGGCACCCGCGAACTGCCACCGGCGCGTGAGGCTGGCTGCAGCGATCTCGCGGGCGGAAGGCTCGACTGTGAACGCGTGGCCATCAGCGGAACGGTGCGGGCGCTGGATCATCGCTGGAACGACGGCACACGGCTCGATCTGCAGTTGGAAAGCGAAGGTGAAGCCCTGGAGGTGCACGTCTACGATGTTCCGAAAAATGGCAGCTATGACTCCCTGCTCGACAGCCGCGTTCGAGTCTACGGGATGGCCACGGGAAAGTTTACGCTTCAGCGCCAGATCTCGCGTCCGGTCGTGGACGCGGTCGGAATCGATAGCGTCGTGGTGGAAGAGCCCGCCAGTTCGGATCCCTTTCTGCTGCCGGTGCAGCTATCAGGAAGGCTTCTCACTTTCGCGCTGAACCCAGCGGATACCCCACGCGTGCGAGTTCGTGGCGTGGTCACTTATCATGATCCCGGACGGGTGATTTACATCCGGGATGAGTCCGGCGGCCTTTGCATCCAGGCGCAACTCGCCGAACTCCTTTCTCCGGGAGATCTCATCGATGCCGTAGGCATTCCAGCGATGGGTGCATTTTGTCCCATCCTGACACAAGCCACCTACCGCAGGGTCACGACGGGTTTGCCAGCACCGCGGCCAACGATCACCACAGCAGAAAACATCCTTACCCACGGAGGCACGGCCGACCTGGTATGCCTGGATGCAGAACTGCTCAATAGCGTCAGCCGCGGCACCGGGATCGTGTTAATGCTGAAGTCGAACAATGTCCTTTTCGAGGGACGCTTGCTCGTGCCAGCCACGGAAGTGCGTGATCCAAACTCTCCCCAGACGTTGGTTCTGCCGCAATCGTCACGCGACTCGCTCGAAACGATCCCGCAGCACGGCAGCATACTTCGAGTGACTGGCATCTGCGTCATTTACGAAGCGCATGAGGCGGGGGCGATCGTGGCTCCCAAGTCGTTCCAGTTGCTGCTCCGTGGCCCTGCGGATATCCAAGTCATCCACGGTCCCCCATGGTGGACACGGAGCCGGCTTTTATCGATCCTCGGAGTGCTGCTGCTCCTCATCGCCGGCGCCATTGCGTGGGTCGCGCTGCTCCGCCGCCGGGTATGGGAACAGACCCGGATCATCGAAAAGCGCGGTCACCAGGAAGCCGTGTTGCAAGAGCGGCATCGGATGGCGCGCGAGATCCACGACACCCTTGTGCAAGGATTCGCGGGGATCTCCCTCCAATTGGAAGCAGTGAAGGATAAGCTTCCTCTGGCGCCAAAGATTTTCGCCCGACACATCGAGGTTGCGCATGCGCTGGCGAGACAAAGCATGGCCGAAGCACGCCGTTCCATCTGGGCGCTGCACAACGAGTCGATCCTCACCGGCGGACTCGCTGCCTCACTCGCCGCCAGTGCGAGGAGTATCACGCAAGGCAGCGGCATTGAAACGCGCTTTCGGACAGCCGGCAGCTTCGAAGGCGTGCCTGCAGCTATTGAGAACAATCTGCTCTATATCGGCCGGGAAGCCATTGTGAATGCCGTGAAGTATGCCTCACCTTCCACGATTGATATCGAGATCTCTTCCGACGTGCAGACTTACTCGCTCCGCATCCGCGACAATGGCTGCGGCTTTGATTTCGCGGCACATCGCGCGGGTCATGAGGCCCATTATCAGGGCTTTGGCCTCATCAGCATGCGGGAGCGGGCGGATCAAATCGGGGCGGCATTCCTGGTCACCAGCAGGCGCGGACAAGGCACCGAAGTCCATGTCTCCGTACCCCGAAAAGGACGTTATGAGTAATTCGCCGATGATTAGAATCCTTCTCGTAGACGACCACCTGGCTGTCAGGCTCGGAGTGAGCACCATGATCAACGATCAGAGTGACATGAAAGTCGTGGCGGAGGCGGCGAATGGAGCGACGGCAGTGGAACTGTTTTTCGAACTGAAGCCCGACGTTGTCCTGTTAGACCTACGGATGCCCGGCATGACGGGCCTGGACGTGTTGCGGGAGATCTTGGCAAAGTCGAGCAATCCGAAAGTCATCGTCCTCAGCACCCACGACCGCGAGGAGGATATCTATCAATCCCTGGAAGCTGGCGCAGTCGGTTATCTCTTGAAAGATATGCGCAGGGAGGACCTACTCGAAGCGATCCGCAAAGTGCATAGTGGCGAACATTGGATTTCACCGGCGGCGGCGGCCCGTCTGGCCGAGCGGGTGCATCATCAGCCTCTCACTCCCCGGGAATCGGAAATCCTCGTCCTGATCGTCGGGGGAAAATCCAACAAGGAAATCGCCTCAGCACTGTGCGTGTCGGAGGATACGATCAAGTGGCACATGAAGAGTCTCTTTACGAAGCTCTCCGTAGCTGACCGAACGCAGGCCGCCGTAACCGCCATTCAACGCGGGCTGATTCAGGTGTGATGACTGGACGGATGTGACATCGAAAAGAGATGACCCGGAATGGAAATATCTCCCCTCTCCTATTTCCCGGACCGCAGCATGGCCAGGTCGGCTTCAGCGAAGGCGCGCCCCATGAGGGCAAAGGTCTTCGCACAGCCCAGATAGTGATAGCCTGCATTCGAAGCGCCACGCTTCCACGTCGCGACTTCGGCGGGCGAGATGAGCTCGGCTTCGTAGCCCTTCATTTTTTCCTGCCGCTCCGCTTCGGTCATTTTGCCGCTCTTGACCTCGCCCTGCAGTGAGTAACCCAGGCTGCGCACCTTTTCGTACTTGGCAGCAATGGCGCCGAGTTCTTCCGACCAGAAGGGAGCCGTCGGCACGGCGGTGACGTTGCCCTTGAACTCAGGCAAAAGAGCCGGTGCAGTCATCGCCTCGCGGAAGGCAGCGATGTCTTTATTGGGTGTTGCGCCATCCACACCCATGACGCCGATGACGAAAGGCAATCCCGGGGCTCCGACATCCTTGCGTACATCGCGGATGAGTTGCGCAAGCAGGTCACTGTATTTGGCAAAACGCGGTTCTTTCGAGTCCTTGCCTGGAATCGGGTACACGTCGCGATTCACCATATCGTTCCATCCTTGCAGCCAGATGAAGCCGTCGAGTTCATAGCCCTGCGCCGGATCATACGCGGGGCAAACGCGCTTCGGATCAGCGAGGACCTTCTTCACGTGCTCGATCATCAGGCGATAATAGGCACCGGAATCAGCTTCCGGGTTTTGGTTTTTCTCAATGTCTTTTGCGGTGCGCGGATAGACACCCGCGCCGGGTGGGCGGAAATCGTAATAGAGAGATTTACCGCCCCAGGCCGTCTTGATGAGGAGCACCGGCTCGGAGAGCGTAGCGTCGAGCGTGGTGCCAAAGGTGAATTCCGGCCCGATTTTGCCTCCGTCTTCAGCGGGATTTCGCCGCGAACCATAGCCCGCGGTCAGCTTGCCGAAACCTTCGCCATTCTTGCCGTCCATGCCGGTGAGGTAGGAAATCCACACGTGATCGCAGACACGCGATTTGCCATCCGGGCCACGCATTTCCTTGAGCAGCGGGGCGGTCGCGAGGTCATCGCCAATGTAGTCGAAGGTCTCCACTTTCGCGTGCCCCTCCATGTTCGATTGGCCGGCGAGGATAAAGACCTTCAGCTTTTTGGATTGGGCCTGTGCGCCGGAAAGAAGAATCGCGAGGAGGGAAGCGAGCAGCAGCAGGGTGGTTTTCATGGGGAGCTTTACGGGCGATATTATAGCCAGACGATCGCGAGTAAGGTGCGAAGCTTAGGGAATGTCTTGCCGGGTTGGCCAGTCTAAATCGCTCTACTGAAACGCAGGCAAGCCGGAGTCCTTTCGATATGTGACATCAGGCCTGCTAAAAGCCTCCATCTGCACCACGGCTTTTCTCAAAGCATTTCGCACAATTATATACGAAGATATATAAAAATGAAATTACAAGCAGCCAAAGCAACCATGGAAAAAGAATCGCTAGCACGAATCCAGGGAGAAAACACCAAATTCCGCAGGCACAAACGATAATGTGTGTTTTCCATGACGCGGAAGTATTTCGAAACAGAAAACAGAAGGCGATCGTCCACCCGATGTAGCCAACAAGTAGAAACAGTTGCATCCCCTGATCTGGATCTAACCGCGAAAAATAGTGATTTACTACTTTCGCCTTATGCGCTCCGTAGACACTCGCCAGACAATATATCATCCGGCTTGGGATTGATCGGGGCACAGTTCGTCGTGAAGCCGTTCCTTTCTGAACTTTCCCAGGAAACTTTTCCTTGCATAGCAATCGAGATACAAACATACGCACGACTGCGAGCACCACCGCTCACTTCACTGACCTTTCCGTGGGCTGCATGGCCGGAGCGCCTGGATCGCACGCGCAACCGTCTTTCTCCAATGCAGTATAGGTATCATCGGGCACCAGGCCGAGCCATGCATCCTGGTCAGGAGTCAGGAAAAGGTCCGTATAGACGCGCTTATTGAGTGCTTCGAGGTCGCGCCGGAGTTGATCGCTTTCGTCCATGGCCAGCCAGCGGTGGAGTTGAGCGTGGAAAACGTAGGCATTGTAAGTCGTATCCTGGGTGATCGCGGCCTCGAAGCGCCGTAACGTGTGTGCAAACGGCGTCTCCTCGTCGACCACTCCGCCGGCGCGGCGTTCATCCGCACGGATGCTCGCACGCGGCAGCTTCGCCATCATGAGACGCCGGCTTGATTCGTCGAGATGCTCCGGATGCGATGCGGCGACGCGACGCCAGAGCTCGTCACTCATCCGTTGTACTAGCGGCCCGACGTCGGCTGCAGGCCGGGGCACGGGCGTTGCGGCGGGACGGGGAAGCGGGACCGTGCCGCGAGAGATCGGTCGCTCCACCATCGACTTCGCAATGGCCGGCGGAGCGAATTCAGTCGGATACGAGCGACTGCCATGCAACATCTGCTCGCTTGGAGCCGCTTCATGCGCCGATGCTTCGCGCGGTTCGGTGGGATCGGCGGTTCCGGCGAGCAACGCATCAATCTCCTCTTGGGTAATCGCGGCACCACGCAAGGACTTCAGCTTAGTGGCATCTGCATAAGACCCAGTGTGATCGTGTTGGCGCGCCAGTTCTCCACCAAGACCTTTCCCTGTCATCTCCGCTGTTTTCGGCTCCGGCTTTTGCTGCTTTTGCACAGGTTCGTACTCGCTGCCAAAACAACGAAGAAACGCCGAGGCGGAGTCGGACGGTGCCGGCCCTGCCACGCCAACTCTCACCCCTGCGGTAAGCCACTGCCGACAAAGATTCTCGGCGCGAGCAGCATGCCATGCCCGCGAAGTAGCCGCATCGCGTTCCCACGGCTCATCGAAAGGATCGAGCGCCGCAAGAAACGCATCCGGACCGTAAAGTCCCGGCAGGGCATCGAGCACCGTTCCGTCCGCATTCAACACATAGTGGATGCTGTTCCCGGTGATGGTGCGTTTGATCCTCCGTCCATCGCCCATATCGATCGTGACGATCGGCGCTGGACGAACGCTCTTCCAATGCAAGACATAATGTTCCCGCAGACGCTCGGAAACCTCCGCATTGGCATAGAGTACCGTCCGGAAGAATCGGCTGTTCGCGCAACTATACTCCTCGTCGAGATTGCCGAGCAGCCGCAGGGAAAGAATGCGCTTGCCGCTGGCAGCGGCCGCAGCCTTTGCTTCCTCCAGATCGGTATACCAAAAAAGCCCCGACGCATGCGCGTCACGCTGCCGAGCCACCCTTTCGATGGCGTTGCGCAGCGGGACCGCCTTCGGATCATCGAGCGCGACTTCGCCAGAGCGCATCGCTTGGAGCAGCGGCGGATCGAACTGCAGCAGTGCATCCAGCCCCGGTTGACCGGCCCGCCGGAGCGCAGCGATCGCATCGGGATCGGAAGCAACCGCGGCAGCCGCCCACCCCCGAAGACGCTCGCCGGCAGGCTGTGCGGCCACGCCTTTCGCGGCGGATTCGGGTGCTGCCAGCACCCGCTCGCCGACTCCCGTTCCTCCTCGTAAAGCCACCGTGGCCAAGACTGCGAAAAGGAGACAACCGGAAACTCGCGATCGATAAATGATAGTCTTCATGGGGGAACGAAGGCGATCACGATGATCGCCACAGAAGGCGATTGGCGCAAGCACGACGATAGAGCACCCGAACAGCCGGCGCCTTCAGCAGCCCGTTCGGGAACGATTTTCCGGCTAAGTCGAAATCTCCTCGAGAAACATATCATTCCCATCAGTCGATGGACGAATATGCCAGTGTCTCGAGTAAGAAATATGGGGTATCCTCCTTGCTTCTCACTCAGAATAGGAGCGCAGAGTAACCACGAGAACCAGTTGGCCAGGACAAAAAAGAGCCGTGCGTTTGGTCATGACAAAAAACGCCTGCGGACCCGGAAGCGGAAAAGCAGCGGACCGAACCCCAGACCGAGCAATGCCCAGGTGGAAGGCTCGGGAACAGCGGCCACTTCCAATACCAGATTGGTGCCCGACATGGCCAGATGGGCTTGATAAGTTTCCAGCCCCGAGCCGATGCTGAGGCCGGTGACGGAATTGTCCGTTGCCGAGAACAGACCGCTGTAATCGGCGAGATCTCCCGCGCTGAAAAGCACATAGTCGCCACTGGCGAGATGTCCGCTGGTCAGGTCGGTAAAGTTGATGATGTTGCTGTTGAAGAGAAGGTCAGCGACGGAGCCGTTGAGGAGCGAGATGCGGTCACTGGTCAGGCCCGCGCCAAGATCGAACTGCAAGGTGGCGCCACTTTCGAGGGTGAGGATGTGAGCGGCAGAGCTGTGGCCACTGTCGATCGTCAAGGTGCCGGGGATGCTCGCACCGAAGCTGGAAATGTCACCCGGTGACAGGATGCCGAGGACATCGACGGAATGGCTGGTGGTCACATTGCCGTAACCGCCGCTGCTGATCGTGACGTCGGCCGGGGTGATGCGTCCCGCGCCGCCCAGGGTGCCGTGGATGCTGACGGTGACATTGCCGGAGCCAGTACCGGAGGTGCCTGCGCCGCCCGGATTATTGACGATCAAGTTTCCACCGGTGACCAGGGTGTCGCCCACATTCGTGTTGTTGGCAGTCAGCACGGTGACGCCGGCGACGACGTTGATCTTGGTGCTTCCAGTGATGGCGACGCCGGTGCCGCTGGAGGTGCCGTTGTTGGTGAAGTAGTAGTTATTCTGGTTGTGGTTGAAGAGGATGGTGGAGTCGGCTGCGGGTATGACGGTGTTTCCGCTGAAATATCCTCCCACGCTGGCGGCGTTGACGATGCCGGCGGCAGCACCGGTTCCGATATAGAGTATACCCACGGATGGCGGGATGCCGGGAGTCGAGCCACCGGGAGTATCACCCAAAATGATGGCGCAATCCCCGATACCAGTTGCCTGATGGGTTGGGTCGGTATAAACGCTGAGCGTGCCGCCATTTTTGAGGGTGATCAGCGCCGTGCTACCGCTCCGGCCCACTATCAGATCGCCGGCCACATTCCATTGGGAGGTGCTGCCGTCGACGGACACGGCGCCTCCGATTGGTTGATTGGTTGCCGGATTTTGGGCAAGCGAGGCCAACTGGGTGTTGTTCAACACGCCGCCGTTGCTGATCGCAATCGTAGGGTAAGAGGCAACGCCCGTTTTGGCGGAAAGAATGAACCGGCCGGTGGTCATGACGGAGTTGGCGCCGGTAATCGTGATGGTGGAGTTGCCGTTGAGGAACACGTCAGCGAGATTGGCGGTGCCGCCGTTGCGCACGGTGATGGTGGTGGTGCCCGCACCCGTCATGATGTTGCCGCCGCCGGTGCCGGTGACGTTCCATGCGGAGCCTGGGCCATCGACGAGCACCGTGGCGGAAGAACTGTCGCCATAGGCGAGAGTCATGTTCTCGTAGTCGGTAAGAGCGCCGACATTGTTAAGCGCTGAATTCACGGTGCCGCCCGATTGAATGTTCAGCCTGCCCGCACCGAGATACCCTATGTATAAGTTGCCGACGGTTGTCCAAATGGAGCCGACGCCGCTGACATTGACGGTGCCGCTGGAGCCCGTATTGGAGCCGATCTGCCCGGTGCCGAAATTGGCTCCGGTGGTGTAGGCCGTGTTAAAAGTGCCCTGGGCGGTGGCGCCGTTCGTGACGTTGAAGGTTCCGGTCCCCAGGGTTCCGACGACGAAATTTCCGCTGGTGTTAAAGGCGGAGCTGGAGCCGGACACGGTGACAGTTCCGGAGCCCGAGCCACTCGTGCTACCGATCGTGGTGGACGCCGTGCTCGTGGAGGTTTGGCTGAGAATACCACCGTTGGTAACGTTGATGATTCCCTGCCCGCCGGAACCGGAACCGACGAAGAGAGTTCCTTTGCCGCTATAGGAAGAATTTGCTCCGGAGACAAGGATGGTACCGGTGGAGCCTGAACCGGAACCCAGCACGATGGGGCCGCCGTTGCGGCCCATAGGAGTGACTGCGACAGAACCACCGTCGGTGATGTTAAGGGTCCCTGATGCGTTGTAACCGTAACCGAAATGTGTCGTGGTTCCGAGAGTGAGAGTGGAGGGTGCACCGGTGAGCGTACCATCTGCGGTGCCGGTGACGTTGATCGTGCCGGTCGATGATGCTCCATAACCGACGTAGCTGACATTGGTGGCCGTCGATGCCTTCGCTCCGCTCCAGATGTTGAGTGTGCCTTGGGTGTTTGTCGTCGTTGCGCTGCCGTAGCCAAGGTACAGTTGGGTCGCGCTGAGGGACGAATTTGTCCCGGTTACAGTCGCGACGCCTTGGGCATTTTGGTTCACCCCCAGCTTGATGATTTGTCCGACAACAGCGCTGCCGCCGTCGATCAGCATGGTCCCGGGATTTGGAGTACCGGTGGCATCGATCCCGATATTGTAGTTGCCCGTTCCCAAGGTCGAAGGGTCCGCCGTATTACCTGAGAGAATGGCGGCGGCGTGGAGCTCCACCGAGAGGGTAAGCAGAGAAACCCCCATGAGGAAATTGCGGCGAAAGAGAGAGTCGTGGTGGAGATTGGTCGTGAGCATGGATATGTGGCGTTGTCGCCGGGGTGGTCGCGTCGGCAGCAAAGCGGTGTACGTTGCCCGAGGAAGCCGGCAATGAATAGGCCTCTACGTAGAGGGGCTCCTGCCGGGCCCTTACTTGCCCGCCAGCCAAAGAGCGAGGAGCGCCTGCCGACTTTTCACGCCATAGCGGGCGTAGAGAGCAGTCACGTATTTGTGCATGGTGGTGACCTTCTGCCCGGTGGACAAGGCGAGGTCTTTCTCCGTCACGCCGGTCAGCAAGGCTCGGAGGATCTGTCGCTCCAGAGGGCTGAGAAGCTTGTCGGCCATGAGCAGGCCGTTGGCCAGAAAGAGGCGGCGGTGCAGCCAGGGAGCGCCCCGCACGGCGTCGCCGGCCAACGTGGCTTCGCGGAGGTCGAAGAGCCGGGGCTGTGGATTGGACTGGAAGCGGTCGATCAGGAAAAACGATTCGCAGTCGGCCGTGACGGGAAAGGCGACCGTGATGCGATCATGAATTCCGCCGTCGCGGTAGTAGCGCCGGTAATGCGCGGTCTTCTCGAATGCCGTAAAGTTGAGGAAGTCCGGGTCGCGGAGGCGAAACGCGCGGAAGTGGCCGCAGCCGGACATCGAGGCGCGACTGTCCATGCCCACATGGTCCTCTTTCTGCGCCTCGTGCGAGCGCTCGTAGTACGTCGGGGTGAGTTTCCCGTAGTGCTCGCTGTCGTAGTACTGGGCGAGCTGCTTCCGGTAAGGCTCGGGATCGAGCCGCAGGGCGACCCGGTCGCGAAGCCGCCAGCCGAGAAAGGCGTCACCCTCCGCAGCTGCGCCACGCAGGACGCGTACGCCACCGATCCAGATCACGTTGTCGGCTCCGATGGTTGCTGCGATCCATTCCTGAAGACAGGTCAGCGCGGCATCCGTCTCACTAGCGGAGAATTCGGCGAGCCTCCGCCAAAGGTCGAAAAGCGTGGAGGACAGAGCGGCGGTGACAGAAGAAGGCATTGAGGCGGGCCTGCGGCAACGAGTGAAAATACCGGGAACAGAGCTTTCTTTCAGTGATGCCGCGTACCTCGGTAAATTGGAATCGCGTTCCTGGTTTAAATTACAGTCTCAATGCGGATTCGGCACCTTGCCGAGGTGTTCGCTCAGCCCGCGCCAAGTCCGTCGGTTACAGCATCTCGCGCCTTCCAAAAAAGCAGCCGGGAGGCACTGCGCTGGCAAGATATAGACTTGCCTGCATGCAATGCCTCCCGTGATGTATGCAGATCTAGGCGATGTTATTGGAACCGCTCGCTAATCAACGCGAACGACTCCGTCTCGCGGACCCCCAATTACTGAATATCGAAGCGATCGAGGTTCGTGACTTTGGCCCAGGCGGCGACGAAGTCATTGACGAACTTCTTCTCCGCATCGGAGCTGCCATAAACTTCCGCCACGGCGCGCAGCAGGGCGTTGGAGCCGAAGATGAGATCGACGCGCGTGCCGGTCCACTTCACCTGCCCAGTCTTGCGATCGCGTCCTTCGAACACGTCCGCAGCGGCTGATGTCGGTTTCCATTCCGTGCCCATGTCGAGCAGGTTCACGAAGAAGTCATTGGTCAACGACTCGGGGCGCTTGGTGAAGACACCGTGCTTGCTTTGGCCGACATTCGTATTCAGCACCCGCAGGCCGCCGATGAGCACGGTCAATTCCGGCGCGGTGAGCGTGAGCAATTGCGCCTTGTCGATCAGCAGGGCTTCCGAAGGAATCGAGTATTTGGTCTTGAGGTAATTGCGGAAGCCGTCCCAACGAGGTTCGAGCACCGCAACGGACTCCACGTCCGTCTGCTCCTGCGAGGCATCCATGCGTCCGGGAGTGAATGGAACCGTCACGTTATGGCCGGCGTGCTTCGCCGCCTGCTCCACACCAGCGCAGCCCGCCAGCACGATCAGATCCGCCAAAGACACCTTTTTGCCACCGGTCTGAGCGCCGTTGAACTCACTCTGGATGCCTTCCAGCTTCTTGAGAACGATCGCCAGCAGGCCGGGCTCGTTGACCTCCCAGTCACGTTGAGGCGCCAAACGAAGGCGCGCGCCATTCGCACCGCCGCGCTTGTCAGAGCCGCGGAAGGTAGATGCCGAGGCCCAGGCGGTGGAGACCAATTGCGCAACCGTAAGCCCGGCAGCAAGGATCTTACTCTTGAGCGCGGCGATGTCCTGCGCATCGATCAGCGGGTGATTCACGGCGGGAATCGGGTCCTGCCAGATGAGCTCTTCAGCGGGAACTTCGGCGCCGAGATAGCGGGCCCGCGGACCCATGTCGCGATGCGTGAGCTTGAACCAGGCGCGTGCGAAGGCATCGGCAAAAATCTCGGGGTTTTCATAGAACCGGCGCGAGATTTTTTCGAAGCCGGGATCCACCCGCAGCGCAAGATCAGTCGTCAGCATGGAGGGCGCGATTTTCTTCGAGGCATCGTGCGCATGCGGGACGGTTCCATTGCCTGCCCCATTCTTCGGTGTCCACTGGTGTGCGCCGGCCGGACTCTTCGTCAGTTCCCACTCATAGCCAAAGAGGTTTTCAAAAAAGCCGTTGCTCCATTTCGTAGGCGTCGTCGTCCAGGTAACTTCCAGGCCGCTGGTGATGGTGTCGCCACCTTTGCCGGTGCCGAATGTATTCCTCCAGCCGAGGCCCTGGTCTTCAATGCCGGCTGCTTCGGGCTCGTGCTTCACGTTGGTCGCCGGACCGGCGCCGTGGGTCTTTCCGAAGGTATGACCTCCCGCGATCAACGCCACGGTTTCTTCGTCGTTCATGGCCATGCGACCGAAGGTGTCGCGGATGTCCTTCGCCGCTTTGAGCGGATCGGGATTGCCGTCCGGGCCTTCCGGGTTCACGTAGATCAGGCCCATCTGCACAGCCGCGAGCGGATTCTCCAGATTGCGGCTATGGACGTCGCCGTCGGCCGGCTCGTCGCCCGAGAGCACAGCCGTGCTCTTTTCCACGCCCGGCGAACCGTGCGCGTAACGGAGGTCCCCGCCGAGCCATGTGGTCTCGCGACCCCAATACACGTCGAGGTCAGGCTCCCAGGTGTCCTCGCGTCCGCCAGCAAAACCGAGGGTCTTGAAGCCCATCGTTTCGAGCGCGACGTTGCCCGTGAGGATCATGAGATCCGCCCAGGAAATCTTGCGTCCATACTTCTGCTTGATCGGCCAGAGGAGGCGGCGCGCTTTGTCGAGGCTGACGTTATCCGGCCAGCTATTGAGAGGCGCGAAGCGCTGTTGTCCTCGCCCGCCGCCGCCGCGGCCATCACCCGTGCGATACGTACCAGCGCTGTGCCAGGCCATGCGGATGAAAAGCGGACCGTAATGGCCGAAATCGGCCGGCCACCAGTCCTGCGAATCGGTCATGAGCGCGGCGAGATCCTTCTTCACCGCCGCGAGATCGAGCGACTTGAATTCTTCCGCGTAATTGAAGCCCTCGCCCATCGGGTCGGACTTGGAGGAATGCTGATGAAGGAGTTCGACCTTCAGACGGTTTGGCCACCAATCGTGATTCGTGGTGCCGCCGCCGGCAGCGTGGTGGAAGGGACATTTCGCTTCGGTTGACATAAGTTTTCTCCTGGGAGTCGGTTGAACGGTTTTTTGTTGCTTACTGTCCTTCTGCGGTGACGACGCCGGTTTCCGGCATCATCAGTGGAAGTCACGATTCAGGCTGGGAAGCCGGAGGACACTGGGAGGGCCAAAAGGAAAACACAACGGCTCACGATTGGGTAAATACTATTTTCCTCTCGTAATCATAGGCGTTGCCTATGCACGCAATTCCCCATTAGGAACAATAGACGATCATCGGTCGCACTGTCGCCACCGCCTCCATCGCGATTTCGATGAGTTCCGTTGAGACGAAGTGTTTTTCCAGCGCCCGTTTGAAATGGCCGACAAAGGCCGCAAACTCGGCGTCGGAGATATTCATTCGACCGTGGATTTCCTGAAGACTTCGCCCCGAGTAGGATAAAGGGCCGCCGGTCACCTGGCTTAGGAACTCAAGAGCGCTACGCTTGGTTCTCGTCAAAAGTTCAGCGTCGAGCGGATAGCGGCCGTTGCGGCTATAGTTCACGCGAGGATCGGGTACGGCTGCGTCTACGAAATCGCTTACGACCTTTGTCATCAGCGTTTCTCCGCCAAGACTTTCCCACAGCGTTGTGCCCGACTCACGCATTCGGCTTCATTTCAGCTCGCGGATTTTGAGGTTTCGAAAGGCGACTTCCTCGCCGTGATCTTGCAACGCGAGCGGTGTCGGCGCCTTTGTGCCGAAGCCGGGTACGACATGATATTTGCTCTTTGCAAACGCCTCGCGATACGCCGCGCCGTCGAGGTCGCACTCGGCCGACTTCTCGCCATTGAGCCAGTGCTCAATGTGATTCCCGCGCACGACGATCCGGCCTTCGTTCCACTCACCGACCGGCTTCAGCACCGTCTTCTCCGCCGCGATCATGTCGTATAGCGCGCCGGCACGGTGGGTCGGCCCACGCTGGCCGTCGGGATGCTTTTCGTCATCGAGCACCTGGTATTCGAAGCCAACCGGCGATTTGCCCACGTCGCCCTTGTACATTGGCTTCGGCGAAGGCGGACGCGATTCGTCGATGAAATAGTGCACGCCCGAGTTGCCACCCGGCGAGATCCGCCACTCGAACGCGAACTCAAAGTCACCGAACTTCGCATCGGTCGTAAGATCACCGCCACTGCCGTTGGGCCGTCCATTGCTCTTCGGACAAATGAGCGCGCCATCGGCAACGTGCCAGCCTGCATTCGGCTCCCCGGTCTGCTGGAAAATGTGCCAACCGGCAAGCGAGCGGCCATCGAAGAGCAATGTCCAACCCGCCGCTTTTTCCTCCGCGGTGAGCGTGTTCGGCTCCCCGGCGAGAGCGGTCGAAAGGAGCGCCGCGAGCGCGGCAAAAATCAGCACGGGGAGTCGGGTTTTCATGATAGGGAAGTTAGTTTTCAAAAATCGTGAGACGCGCGTCAAACGCTAGTGTCACCTGATCGGCGCTGGGGCTTTCGGAATGGGGACGGATAAGCGCGATAGTAGCCGGAGGGATTGCCGAGCCAAGAATTTCCCATCCGAGTTATCCGTGAGCGAAGAAAGATCATTCGCAACGGCGGCGAATGCGGCGAAACGGAAACCGGAGTTAGTCGACCATCTGCCGCCTTTTGTGTTTCAGCAGATCCGGAATGGCGTTGTCGTCGATGGACTTGTTTAGCGTTCCTTTGTTGAAACGCTTGAATACGATCCGGACGCTCCACCCATGCGCGTCCCCCCGTTTCCCTCTGTTCTGCTGTGCTGGCTATTCGTCGTCGCTGCATTGGCCGCCGATCTGCCGCCGCTGACCACTATTGCGGAGGTGCTGGCTGAGCCACATGCCATGCCTCCGCGGAAACAGCCCGTGAAGCTGAAAGCCGTCGTTCTCTACTTCAAGCCCGGGCTAAGGCCGGATGTCTTCGTGTGCGATAGCAGCAGTTCCAAAGCTCTTTTCGTCAATATACGCGCCTGTCCCGCGGCACTGGAGAGAGGAGACGAAGTGGAGATCGAAGGAGATTTGGCGTCAGATGGATTTGCCACCTCCATCGCCGCCAGGACGGTCTATGTCACTGGGAAATCCACACTGCCGAGTCCAAAGCCGGTCCCATTGGCTTCCATCCGGACATTAAAGAACGGCCAATATGTGACTCTTTCCGGCTATGTCTCCGCGGATGGTTCAAACTGGAGTCTGGTGAGTTCGTTGACGACCTCCATGGCGAGCCAGGTCAATATCGGGCTGGCCGTCACAGCCCATAACAATGGCGCCTTGTGCACTTCGGTCTTCGACAATGTGCAGATGACCGCGCTTCCGTAGAGCCGACGATGCGCGATCAGGCTTTGTGTTTGTGCCCCCACTCCGGCGGGGGCAATGGCATCTGCTTCGTTGACCATGATCCGCGTCAACTTAGATCATGCCGCGAGAACGGGCCTGGGCGAGGAGTTCGGCGGTGTTACCGGCGCCGAGTTTGGCCATGAGGTTGGCGCGGTGGAATTCAACCGTGCGCAGACCGATGCCGTAAAGGTCGGCGATTTCGCGGCTGGTCTTTCCGGCGATGACTTGAGTGAGGACTTCCTGTTCGCGGCGGGATAGGATCTTCCCGAGCGCTTCGGGTTTGGCGCTTTCGCGCATGAGAGTCTCGATAAAGCGGGCGGAAAAAAAAGGGGAGCCCGACGCGATGGCGGTGATCGCTTCCTCCAGTTTTTCCGCGTTGGTGTCTTTTTCGAGATATCCTTCCACCCCGCTCTCCCGTACACGGGTTAAGGTCAATGGATCCATGAGTGAGGAAAGGATGAGGGCGCGAGCCTGGGGGCGGGCCTGGCGCGCGGCTCGGACGAAATCGAGGCCATCCATCCCGGGTAATTGCAAATCGACAATCAACAGATCCGGGCGGCAGGCGCGCACCAGCTCCAGCGCCTCGTCGCCTGACCCGGCCGCTCCGACGAGTTCGAAGCGCGTTTGGCGGGACAGCCATGCTTCCAGGAACATACGGAACAGCCCTTGGTCTTCAACGATCAAGGTGCGGGTGGGTGAGTGATCGATCATAGTATCGGCTGCGAACTAGTTAGTTTTCCACGCGAGGCAAAGTAAACGAGATCTCCGCTCCGCCGCTGTCGGTCTCGCCGGTTTCCAATCTCGTATCCATGGCCTGAGCGATCTCCACGCAAAGCTGCAAGCCCAGTCCGCCACGCGGGTCCCAACCGTTCGCCGCGGTGAGCCGGCCGGCGACGGATCCGCGAAGATAGGCAGCCATCTCCGGCGGCAGGCCCGGTCCATCGTCCCGAACACTCACCCGCACGCAGCCGGCCGGCGCGCCGACGTCGGTCACGGTCACGATGACCTGAGCACGGGCGGATTTCACGGCATTTGAAGTGAGATTGCGCACCAGGGTCTGCGCCAGCACGAGGTCGACATACACACGTAACTCCGGCAGGGCAGCCACGCTCAGCGATACCGCGCGCTGTGCCGCGCCGGTCCGGTGCAATTCCGTGGCTGGAGCGACCACGCTCGCAGCGGCATGACTGGCGGCTTTGCCGACGCCGGCCCGCAATCGCGCCCACAAGACGACGTCTTCGAGCAGGAGCAACAGCGCCCGGCCGGTTTGCGCGGCTTCAACGGGAAAGCTCGTGTGGGACGTCGCGCCGTTATCGGATGCCTGCTCGGCCAGCAGTGTCAGTGCGGTCAGCGGACTGCGGAGATCATGGCCAAGCACGGCCATCATGCGGTCCTTGTCGGCATTGGCCGCTGCGAGTTCGCGAGTGCGTTCGCGCACTTCGTGTTCGAGTTCATCTGCGTACGCTTCCTGGATTTGATGTCTCCGCTCGGCCTCCGCGACGGCTTGAGCCTGTGCAGCGATCTTTTCCCGCTGGAGATGCGCAAAACGTTCCGCGATCACAAAGGACAGGAGCAACATTTCGAGCGCCCAACCGAGCATGCCCCAGCGGATCAATATTTGCAGCGGCAGCAAGTGCAGCCACACCCCAATGGCAGGCAGCGCGGCGCTGAAAACCGGGGCAAACGCCAGCACGAGATTTCGCGCCTGCCAGGCTCCCGCTCGCCAGGCCACAACGGCCGCGCCGAAGAGCGTGAGATAAGTGACCAACGTCCCAAGGACGATGCAACTGAGCCAGCGCGAATACCCGATCACCGGGGCGGCCAGCGCTCCGGCCGCGAGAAGGGCCATCACGAAACGGACGCCACTCACCACCCGGTCCACGCGGGGCGTGCGCACCGGGAGTTCCAGGAACTGCCGCGAAAACTCCGCCAGGAAGACACCGGTCAGGGCCTGAGCCACGGCTCCGGCCATTTCCATCCAGGGAGAGCCAAAGCTTCCGCCCAATGCCGTTACGACACTCCTCGTCATCAACGCATAGAAAACGAAACTTCCGAGATAGAGCAGGTAGTTGCCCAGATCGGAAAACCGAAAGCGCACCCACAGCACCGCGTTGTAAAAGAGCAAGGCGAGGAGCAGGCCGAAATAACAGCCCTCCGCCACCAGTTCGCGCTGCATCGCAGAGTGGAAAGCGCCGGCCTCCGACCACCAGTTGAGCTGCAGCCAGACCGCGAATCGGTCCTCATAGCAGAGGTAGACGATCCGCACCCCATGCGGCGGCAGCATCAGCGGGAAAGCGTTTTCCCGGCCCCAGAGCGCTTTCTCCCGCGCCGGGGTCCACTCTCCCGAACGCAGGTGCAGCCAGCCATTCACTCGTTCTGTCGCGGCAAGCTGTGGATCGGTCGATTCCGCCGGTGTGAAAAGATCCACCCGATCGGCGTAACGCTCCGCATCCGCGAGCACGCCGGAGATCGCGAAGTCCGTTTCATTGCGCAGAGCCACGCGCACCCACACCGGGTCGCGACTCTTCTCCGTCGCGAAGCCGGGTCCGCTCCACTTTTGCCAATCCGTCGCCGGCCGGGCCGCGATCTCCGCTGGGTCCAGATTCCTCGAAGCGCCGTGCAGGATTTCGATTTCGGATACCGGCTGCGCTCCCGTGCGATCCATCGCAAACCCGAGCAGGAGCCAGCCGACGACCGCCGTCACCAGCACGAGCATCCCCACGAGGGGGAGCCAGTTGGACGTGGGCGACTTGGTCATCTCACCAGATGAGTCCACCTCGCCTGATTTGACGCAAGCCCCCGTTGCGCCGGCCCCGTATTTCCACGGGTTTTGTCCGTTTGAGCCGGATGCACGTGTCCCGCCAGCTTTAGTTCGTCCAAGTCCTTGCACCATGTCACGCCTCCACGCTTCGCTCCGCCGCTTCGCATTCCCCGGCCTTGCTCTGCTTACCTTCGCTTCGCCTCAAGCGCATGCCCAATGGGTGGTGAACGGCGGTGCCTACTCTCTCGCGAGCGGTTCGGCCACGATCGGCGGCAGCGACTACGGACCGGCCACGAGCTATACGCAGACGGGCGGCACCGTCACGGGTGGCTCGCTCGAACTCGGGTATGTCGTTGGTGGCGGGTCCAACTCAGGCACCAGTGTCACTTACAACTTGAGCGCGGGAGTGTTCTCGATGAGCAACCTCACTCTGGGCGTCACCGGCTTCAACTACGGCTCGAGCTACTTTTTCCAGACCGGCGGCACGGCCAGCATCGGCGGCATCCTGAGGCTAGGCGCCGGCTCAGCCTCCAATACCGGGCAATACACGCTCTCCGGTGGCACCCTGACTGCCGGAGAGCTCTTGCTTGCTGGCAAAAATTCCATCACCAATGCCAGGTTCGCCCTGAATGGCGGGACGCTCGTCACGTCCAACATCACCACGGGCGGCGGGAGCGGCTATGGCTCCAACGGTCTGCTGCTGTTCAACGGCGGCACCCTCCAGGCCGATCCCAATACCACCAGCCCGGCCACTGGTTGGATCAACTCCGGAACCACCGTTTATGTCTCCACCGGTGGGGCGCTGCTCGATACGGCTGGCGCCGATCAGACGATCAACGCCGCATTGCTGCACGATCCGTCGCTCGCCGCCAACCAGCTCGACGCCGGTCTCACCAAGACCGGCACCGGCACGCTCACGCTTAACGCCGCCAGCACCTACACCGGCAACACCACCATCAACGGCGGCCTGATCGAATTCGGCTTCGACTCCGCGCTTGGCGCCTCGACCAACCAAGTCGTCCTCAACGGCGGCGGCCTCCGCTGGGCCAGCGGCACCACCACCGACATTTCCTCCCGCCTCGCCGCCACCGGCTCCGGCGGCGGCACCTTCGACACCAACGGCAACAACGTCACCTTCGCGACCGCGCTCTCCGGCACCGGTGCCTTGACCAAGGCGGGCGTCGGCACGCTCACGCTCAACGCCGCCGGCACCTACAGCGGCACCTACAGCGGCGCCTTCACCGTCAGCGCCGGCACGCTCTCCCTCGGCAACTCCCTCGCGCTGCAGAACAGCAGCGTCACTCTCTCCGGCTCCGGGGCTCTGGATGTCAACGTCTTCTCCGCCGTCACCCTCGGCAATCTCAACGCCACCAGCTTCGCCCTGCAAAACGACTACCCCGCCCCGCTCGCACTCACCCTCGGCGGCGGCAACACCACCGCGACTACGGCGACGGCTTTCTCCGGTGCCGGGTCCCTCATCAAGACCGGCACGGGCACGATCACACTCACCGGCACGAACACCTATACCGGCGGCACCACGGTCAACATCGGCACGCTACGATTCGCCACCTCCGCCGCACTACCCTCGACCGGCACACTCACCGTGACCTCCGGCGCGACGGCCGCCTTTAACGTCGGTGGCACCGGCGAGTTCACTTTGTCCCTCATCGACAGCATTCTCGGTTCCTCCACCTTTCAGACCGGTTCGCAACTCGGCCTCGACACCGCCAACGCCTCCGGCGGGAGATTCGTTCTCTCCGATGCCGTCAGCGGCTCCCTCGGGCTGACGAAGCTCGGCGGCGGTTTCCTCACGCTCACCGGTGCCAACACCTACACCGGCGGCACCATCGTCTCCGCCGGTGCCCTCACTGGCAACTCCACCTCCCTGCAGGGCAGTATCATCAACAACGCCGCGGTCAACTTCGACCAGGATTTCAACGGCACTTACGCCGGTAACATGTCCGGCACCGGCTCCCTCACCAAATCCTACTCCGGCAACCTCACCCTCACCGGCACCAATACTTACACCGGCGGCACCACCGTCTCCGCCGGTACACTCACCGGCAACTCCACTTCCCTGCAGGGCGGCATCACCGACAACGCCGTCCTCGTCTTCGATCAAGCCTCAGCCGGCACTTACGCCGGCGTCGTCTCCGGCACCGGCTCTCTCACCAAGTCCAACACCGGCACACTCACGCTCACGGGTGCCAACTCCTACGCCGGCGGAACCACGATCAGCGTTGGCACGCTCACCGGTAACTCCACTTCCCTCCAGGGTAACATCACGGACAACGCAGCCCTCGTCTTTGACCAAGCCTCTGCCGGCACCTACGCTGGCGTCGCCTCTGGCACCGGCTCCCTCACCAAATCCAACACCGGCACGCTTACGCTCACCGGCGCCAATACTTACACCGGCGGCACGACGATCAGCGCCGGCACGCTCCAGATCGGTGCGGGCGGCACCACCGGTTCTCTCGTCGGCAATATCTCCAATCAGGCCGCTCTCATCTTCAACCGTTCCGACGCCACCACTTATTCCGGCGTCATCTCCGGCACCGGCACACTGACTAAACTCGGCTCCGGCACCCTCGCCCTCACCGGCGCCAGCACCTACTCCGGCGTGACCGCGATCAATGCAGGCACGCTGCAGGCGGGCAATGCGAGCGCCTTCGGCTCCGGCGTGATCAGCTTCGGCGGAGGCGCGCTTCAATACGGTTCCGGTATCACCACCGACTTCTCCTCCCGCTTTTCCACCGGCGCCGGCCAGCTCTACAGCATCGATACCAACGGCCAGAGTGTGACCTTCGCCTCCGTCCTTTCCAGTTCCGGCGGCGCGCTCACCAAATCCGGCTCCGGTACGCTCACGCTCAACGCCTTCAACACCTATACCGGCGGCACTGTGGTAAACGGTGGCACACTCGCCCTCGCCACCGGCGGCCCGATCGGCGCTCTCGTCGGCTCGCTCACCATCAACTCCGGCGCCACGCTCCTCGCCTCGACGACCAACGCCTTCGGCTATGCCACCGGCAACAAGGTCAACTCCGTCACCATCAACGGCGGCACGCTCAACTATACCGGGACCGCCGACCTGGGCTGGGGCGTCGCCTACACGATCAGCAATGGCGCGCTCCTCACTTCGAACGGTGGCGTGAGCAACGCCACCACCCTCTCCGCCTTCGCCTTCGGCGGCCCGAGCGGCGGCAACACCTCTGTCAATGTCACCGGCGGTGCCAACACTATCGCCGGCCGCGTGGACCTGCGCAGCGATAACGGCAACTCCAATGTCAACTTCACCGTCGCCTCCGGCGCGACGTTGAATGTCACCGCCGCCGTGACGAACAGCGGCACCGCCGTCAGCTTCACCAAGCTCGGCGCGGGTACGATGACGCTCACCGGCGCGAATACCTACACCGGCGGCACCGCGCTCAACGCGGGCGTGTTGCAAGCGGGCAATGCAAGCGCCTTCGGCTCCGGCACGATCAGCTTCGGCGGAGGCACTCTCCAATACGGCTCGGGTATCAATACCGATTTCTCCTCCCTCTTCTCCACCGCCGCCAGCCAGCTCTATAGCATCGATACCAATGGCCAGAGTGTGACCTTCGCCTCCGTCCTCTCCAGTTCCGGCGGCACGCTCACCAAATCCGGCTCCGGTACGCTCACACTCAACGCCTTCAACACTTATACCGGCGGCACCGTGGTAAACGGTGGCACACTCACCCTCGCCGCCGGCGGCGGGATCGGCAGCATTCGTGGCAATCTCACCATCAATTCTGGTGCTACCGTCGTGACCTCCGCCGTCGACGGACTCGGCTTCGCTGACAACAACAGCAAGATTAATGCGCTCACCATCAACGGCGGCACGCTCAATGACACCGCCGCAGGCAACTGCGGCTGGGGCGTCGCCTACACGCTCAGCAACGGCGCGCTCCTCACTTCGAATGGTGGCGTGAGCAGCGCCAGCGCCCTCTCCGCCTTCGCCTTCGGCGGCCCGAGTGGTGGCAACACCTCCGTCAATGTCACCGGTGGCACCAACACCATCGCCGGCCACGTGGACCTGCGCGGCAACAACGGCAACACGAATGTCAACTTCACCGTCGCCGCCGGCGCCACGCTGAACGTCACCGCAGGCATCTCCACCACCGTCGGCCCCGCCGGCCTCACCAAACTCGGTGCGGGTACGATGACGCTCACTGGCTCCAATACTTACACCAGCGGCACCGCGATCAACGCAGGCGTATTGCAAGCGGGCAATGCAAGCGCCTTCGGCTCCGGGACGATCAGTTTCGGCGGTGGCACGCTCCAATACGGCTCCGGCATTACCACGGACTTCTCCGGGCTCTTCTCCACCGCCGCCAACCAGCTCTACAGCATCGATACCAACAGCCAGAATGTGACCTTCGCCTCCGTCCTCTCCAGTTCCGGCGGCACGCTCACCAAATTCGGCGCGGGGACGCTCACCCTCTCCGGCGCCGATACCTACTCGGGCAGCACCACCATTACCGGCGGCACGCTCCTCGTGAACGGATCGCTATCTCCCAGCAGCGCCGTCTCTCTCGCCTCGGGCACCACCATCGGCGGCAGCGGCACGATCGGCGGATCGCTTAGCGTTACCGGTCCCAGCGGCACTTACAGCGCGGCCACGGCTAGCACGATCAACGGTTCAGGCCTCAAGCTCAGCGGATCGGTAACCATTACCGGAAATACCACGGTGTCCGGCAGTGTCACCGCCAGCAATGGCGTCACCGCGAAATCTGGCACTACCGTGGTCAGCGGGAGCCTCAATGGCTCGCTCGTCGTGAATAACACGACTCTCCTAACCGGCACCGTAACGGGCAGCGTTTCCGTCAGCAATGGCAGCACTCTCCTGCTCACCGGCACGACCGGCGCCCTCACTGTCGATGGCACTCTGGCCAGCTTCTACCCGGGACTTAGCGCCCCGGGCGCTCCTTCCTCCCCCGGCACGGGCACGGCTGCCGGCAGCGTCACCCTTACCAATGCTCCAACCTTCGGGATCTATCTCGGCCTCGCGTCGAGCACCGATTCCACGCAACTCGTGATGCAAAGTCCCGGCTCCCAGCTCACGCTCAATGGCGCGCCGCTCTCGCTGCAACTGGGCGCGAGCTATCAACATGTCGACGGCCAGGCTTTCGTGATCGTCAACGGCACGGGTTCCAACGGAATTCTTGGTCAATTCAGCCAGGGCTCGCTCATTACCGCCACCAGCGCGTCCAGTCCAGGGGTCACGGATCAATTCACCATCCTGTACAACGTCAATGCGACCGGAACAGCGCCGGGCAAGGATATCGTCGTGTTTGCGATTCCCGAACCCTCGGCGGGAGGCCTTCTCATCTTCGGAACCGGTTTGTTAGGTTTGTTCCGATCGAGGAAACGTCAGGTTGACTTACTGAGTTACCGACGGCGCGTGTGATTTGCGAGGCATCAAAGCCATGGCGGCGACGAAGGCGGCGAGGCCGGTGACGGTAATGAGGACGCCCTGGAGCCGGGGATGGACGGCTGACATAAGCGTGACGGCGAGGATGGCCGTGGCCGGCAGAACGGCGCCAAAAATCGCGAGACGGACTCCCATGATCGTAGCGGCCCGGACGGCGATGATCGCCAGCACGATGGCAGCGGAACCAATGATCGCCACCTGCAGCGGAACGAATTCCTGGGCGAAATACATTAGCGGATAGGCGCCAGTGAAGGCGCCAAGGAGAAGCAGGAGCATCCAGCGGTCGAAGTCGCAAATGGGAAAGGCGCGGCTGAGGAGACCGAGGAAAAGGCCGAAGACGATGACACTGCCCGGACCCAGCCACGTCAATTCCCCGAGCCGATCAATGGGGGCAACGCCAAGCACGTCGAGGGCAATGGGGCGGCCGAAGAGCAGGTGAGTGTAATCCCATGTGTAAACCGTCTGCCCGTTTTCGCGTCCGTACCGGGTCGGTTGCAGAGAAAGCTCGAGCATGCGCACGTCAGAACCGACCGCAGTGAGGTCGATGTGGAAGTTATCCAGAATGCTGGCCGGCGGAGTTTGCAATTTATAAAGACCCTTGCCGACCGCGGAGTAACCGATGGTCATGGCCACAGGTTCGGCGGGCAGCCTCCCAAACCAGGCGAGCTTGTCCCCGCGAATTTCCACCGAGGTACTTGGTTGGCCATCGACGGTGATATCGAGGTCAGCGAGAGAAATGATCTGCGGCGGAAGCGGGAGAAGCACTTCACACGCGCCATCGGCGAAGGGATTGAAGGCTTGGAACTGCGCCTTTAGATGCGCGGTATAGATCGATTCCGGATCGGCCGTCCCCACGCTCAACGCCGGCGTGAGAGCCACGGTGGCCGAGAAGCTTTTCACGATCGCGAGCGATCGCGACGGCGTGGCCTCCAGACCCGAGGTTCGAAGCACAGGCGGTTGGGCGGCCACCGCGCCGGCCGAGGCGGCGTCAATGCTCCTGGAAACTGCGCGCTTTTTGGCAGCCGAGAAGACCGGCAGCGACACGGCCACAAACACGGAGAGGATGGCGATGACGACGATCAGTTCGATGAGGGTGAAGGCGCCGCGCGGTCTCCCGGCCTGGGCTTCGCCGAGGCCGGACGCGGTTGGGCCTGATTTTTCGAGGGATTTCCCGGATGGCAGGTTATTCATAGGGAGGAGATTCTTTTGAGAACCGTACTCCTCCCATGTTCGCGACGGGTTATGGCATTGTTACCGTCGTATTATAATTGATCCTTCCGCTTCGCCGCGAGATCATCGAGAATCTTTGCCGTGTCGGCATCCGGCTTCCACGTGATCGACTTACTCACCTGCTCGATCCGTCCGGCGAGTTCCTTTCGCAACGTGGGATAACTGGCCGTATGATCCCAGAGCGCTGAAAACACAGCCAGTGTCTTGCGGGTTTCATCAGCCGAGAGTCCCTCCTTTGGCATCGGGCCCCAATCTGGTTTTCCCAGCCAGGTGACGGTCCTCTGCATCACCTCGTTGTCACCGGCCCACAATCGCAAATACGCGCGCAGTTTTGGGACGTCGCCGGCTGGCGCCATATCCACCGCGGAAAGGAGCGCCGCCTGCAGGTCCAGATCGCCGGCCGGGTTACCGCACCGCATGAAATAGGCAACAGCCTCTTCACGCAGCGACTCGCTGTGATCCCCGAGCAGCGAGGCAACGTCTTTGGCCACTTCCAACCCATCCTGGCCCATCTGAAGCAACGCTTTCATCGCAAAATGACGCCGGAAGATATTGGTGTCGGAGAGAAGATCAGCGATCTTCCGGGCGGTCGGCACCGCTTTACTTTTCATGCGGATCAAAGCCGAGGCGGCTGCGGCCCCTGCGGTATCATCCGGATCCTTGAGCAACGAGACCATCTCCTCAGCATACGCGGCTCCGGCGTCGCCCATCTGCCCCAGGGCCTCGGCGGCGTTTCGTCGCAGGTCGCTGTCAGCGTCCTTGAGAAAGGCTGCGACCTGCGGCGCGAATACCTCACCTGCATGACCCATCAGGCCCAGCGCAGAGACGGCACGGCTACGCACGTGGCGATCGGGATCTTTGAGCAAGGCTGCAACTTTCACCGCGAAGTCCCCGGCATTCACGCCCATTTTGCCCAGAGCCTCAACCGATGCCTCGCGCGCGTTACGGTCCTCGCTTTCCAACAAAGCAGCAATCTCCCTCGCGTAAGTAGCCTGCTCAGTGGTGAATGACAGGCACCCGACAACGGCGGTGCGGACATAGTACTCACGATCCTTGAGCAAAGCTACGGTCTCCCTGGCATACACGGCTCCCGCCTTGCCCATCTTACACAAATTCCTGGCAGCACCGACACGAAGCCTGGGATCAGTGTTATTGAGTAACGCTGCCACCTGACTGGCGAGGGACGATCCCTCCGGACTCATCGCCTCCAAGGCGTCCAGGGCATCCTTGCAGAGCAACGGATTATCGTCTTTGAGAACCGCCGCAACATCCCTGGCGAACGGTGCTGCGCCCCTGCCCATGTGCCCCAGAGTGCAGACGGCCGCGTGGCGCACAACGGAGTCCGGATCCTTAAGCAGCACGGCAACATCCAGCGCAAACGCGGCGGCCTCTTCGCCCATGAGACCCAGAGCGAAGACGCCTCCGCCACGCTTCCTGGGGTCCGGATCCTTAAGCAACGCGGTGGCTTCCGGGGCAAACACCACTGCTTCTTTGCCCAGGCAGGCGAGAGTACAGTAAGCGTCATAACGGACGTCCGCGTCGCCGTCCCTGAGCTGTGCAGGAACCTCTTTGGCAAAGGCAGCCATCTTCAGGCCAGCCTCGCGAAGAAGACGGAAGCCATCATAGTCCCGGAAGCGCACTTTAAGGTCGCGATCACTGAGCAATTCGGCGATATCCCCGGCGACTGGCGCACCGTCGACCGCCATTTCCCCTAACGCCACCAGGGCAACGTAAGAGGCGGTCTCCAAGGGGAGGTGAAAATAAGGGGAGGTTCCCATGGGGCGATTGCCTGGGCCGGATTCCCTGACAATTGCCACCAGTTGCTTCGCTGTGGACTGTCCTTTTTTGCCCATTTGCCCCAAAGCTTCGATGGCTGCTACCCGCATCGGATCGTCGCCGGAGCCGAGGTGCACAGCCATCTCTCGCGGGTCGAGCACAGAACCCCAGCGGTACACGATGCATAGCTCCAGCGCCTCGCGCCGTACGGCGGAAGAGGACTCCGCGACAGGTGCCCGGGAATCACCGACAGCCGCGCGGATCCCGGCAATCTGCCACGGTTTCGGCAGGGGCGGGACGTGCGAGGGCGATGGCTCCTCCTGCGCCTGGACCGGCGCGCACAGAAAGGCGAGGGCGAGGAATAGACCCGGAACGAAACTGAGGAATAAGGAACGCACGGGGGCGGCCTGAACGATCATAATTACCTGGACTCTAACTCATCCTTCCGCTTCACGGCGAGTGAGAATTGACACCAGCAGTCCGACGTCAGCCGAAGCGCTATTTATAGCGAACGATAACCACACTACAGCGATCATGGGGATCGAGTATAGAATTCACTATTCCCCACGGAAATATGTAGGGCGGAGAGCCAAGGGATTCTCGCAGAATACAATCATGCAGGTCCATTCTTTCCCGCTCATTTTCTTCCGACCAATTCTCCCAAGTGTCATCCTCTGCCTCACCAACTGAAAATGTGATCTCTATCAGCTTTGTTTCTTTTAAAAATAGAGAAATACCAATCGAGAAGTAATCCTCCATCAACCGAACCCGATATGTGGTCCACTCGCGATTTTTAGTCGCCAGGTGTCCATCGTAGGCTCGCACCGCTGCCGACAATTCTTCCGGTGTCATCTGTGGCGAAATCGACATCCCTCCGGCATTCAATGCACCCGTGATCGGATCTATTTTCACTTAAATGGGGTGAGTCAACAAATCTTGAGGCACAGCGAACGAAACCCGCACTTCTATCACGGAGCTTCGCACCTCATCAGCCGCGAAGTGCCGCTACAAGGTAGAATGCGCCAGCGAAACTGATGAGCGCTGAGCCACCCCGCATGGCCATGAGCTGAAGCTGGTGCCGCGCGGTTTCCTCACGCCGCGTCCTGGCCGCCAGGCGAAGCCCGAAAAATACGGGCAGGACCACGGATTGGTGGCCGATTTCCACGCCCAGGCTGAAGGCGGCGATCGCGACGCCGATCGCGATGGAGGGCAGCCCTTGCATGGCTTCGAGCAATCCGCCCGCGAAGCCCAGGCCGTGGAAGAGACCGAATCCGAACGCCACCGCCAGCCGGCTCCAACCGCGTGTTCGCTTCGGCCAGAAAACATTTTGGACCGCTACGAAGACAATGCTCAACGCAATCATCGGCTCCACGATGCGCGGCGAGAGCCGAACGATATTCAAGACGGACACCGTGAGTGTAATCGTGTGGGCCACAGTGAATGCCGTGACTACTTTGATGAGGTCCCCGAGAGTCACAGCGGCGAGCACGAGCGCCGCCATGAAAAGCAAGTGATCCCATCCCTCCAGGATGTGCATGATGCCGTACCGCGTGTAGTCCGCGAAAAGCCGTCCCCGGTCGATTCCGGCACTCGCACCGGTCGCGGCCCCCGCAGCACTGGCACCGGGATGCCCCCAGTCACAGACGAAATCAATCGGCTGTTTGCAACTCAGGAGAAGGGCCTCCTGCGCAGGCTGCTCCTCCTGTTGTATTCGCGTGACAAAGGTCGCCTCCCAGGCATTTCCCGGCGCAAACATGAATTCATTCAGCAGATTTTCTCGAATCAGCAAATGTCGGGGCGCCTCGCCGCCGGGCGGGAGGATATAGCGAAGCTCGTAAACGACAAATTGATCCGCTCCCGGCTTGGCCGGCTTCTCGATGTTTGAAACCTCTCCCTGAAGGCCTTTTCCGTCCGCCGACAGGAAGAGATGTCCGAGCAGGTACTTGCCATGCTCCGGCCATAACTGATCGAGCGTCGTCGCATCCCGTTTATTTCCCGAAAGACTGCTTTCGACGAAGATCTCCTCCACGGATACACGTGCCTTTACGATCACTCCGGCCCGGGTGATATGTACCTCCATGGCCCCCTGCGCCACGGGATGCGCGAATGCAGGCACTACTAACCCGCAAATGAGGAAGAAAAGGATTCGCAACGGGAATTTCATCGATGGACGTGAAACGCTTGAAACTGTGGATTGACCGCCGCGGCTTCCCTCAACGCCGCCTGCCCGCCTGGGAGATCTCCCGCACTCATGCGAATGAGCCCGGCATGATACAGGATGTGCGAATCCTTTACTCCCGATTCCAGCGCTTTTGTCGCCGCCGCTGATGCGCCAGTCAAGTCACCGCTTTTATATAAGGCCCACGCGAGCGCATCATATGCCGCCCCGCTGTGCCGCAGTTCGAGGTCTTTGCGGGCGGCACTTACCGCTTCCGAGGCATCTGGCTCCGAATCACAAAAGAACCCTGCCAAATGATGATAGTAAGCGACACTTCCATTCTGGGAGGCCGTTCGATACGCGGCCAGCGCCCGATCGTGCCACTTTTTTGCGGCTGGTCGATCGTTCAGGAAAAGGTGTAAGTCGCCCACGGCTTGCATTAACTCGGGCCGCGGCGCGAGTGCGATGACCTCGTCGTAAATCTTGAAGGCCTCGTCGGTGCGCCCCTGTGCGGCGCGCAATTCCGCGAGATGTTCCCGCGCGGACCACCAATCAGCCTTGGCCTTTAACGCGGCCAGATACGAATTCTCCGCGCTCTGCCAGTCACCCATGCGGAACGCCAACTCGCCCAGCTGGACTTCACACCAGGCCACACTCAGAGGCGAGGGCGAGGCCAGTTTGCGGGCGGCTTCGGCCGCAGCCGAAAGGTGCATCCGCGCTTCCTCCAGCCGGCCATGTGCAAGCGCGAGGCGAGCCAGCCGTGGCTCCAGATTCACCGCCTGGCCCGCATGCTTCTCCCACTCGGCCAGCACTTTTGCCGCCTCGTCCAGATCTCCCATCTCGATGAGGGCATCGGCCATGATTGGCAATGGTTCCGTGTCACCGGGGCGGATCGCATCGAGCCGCCGTGCCTTCACCAGCGCCTCGGGGAAGCAGTGCCTCGCGAGATCGACTCGCGCCTGTGCCGCAAGTCCACCGGTATTGGGCTTCTCAGGAATCGCTTCGAGAGACGCATCCGCCGCATGGGAAGCCTTCGCGATCCACGCGTCGTCGCCAGTTTCGCGTGCACACTCCAGATACCGGCTCGCCAATTGATTCCAGGCAATGAAATCCGCCGAATCACCTTTGACGCGTTTCTCCAGGAAACCAAGGCCGTTATCCCCAGTTCCAGCGCCCGACCGACACGAGAGTGCCAAGCTTAGCACCACTTGATACAAGACAAGCCGGACGCGGGCATTAAGCAGAGCGCCCACACCCTTCCTGAACAGATCACTCCCCGGCAGCTGACTTATATGTGACACTTTCTGCGACGGCAAAAGCCAAGGGTGATGAGACCGGCCGCGCCTTCCGCGGCCGGTCATTGGCAAACTAAGTTTGTCGGTTAGTTTCGCGTGCCGTCATCCACATTCTGAACCGGATCGACCGAGGGATCGCGTGGCTGATTCGGTGTTGCCAGATACGGGAATGAGGTGCTGAACGTGCGATCATTTGCATCGACGTGATCCCCCGTGGTGATGCCTCCGTTGGTGGTCAGGTTAATGATGACATCAATCACATCGTCACCAGGGCGGCGGCCATTCGGGAATCCATTGGCATTACTGCCGGCGCCTCCGATTCCATCATTTGGCTTGAGCGCGGATTTGGTCTCCAGGCGAAGATAATCGCCGGTTCCGTATTCGCTCTTTTTGAGCGGCGCTCCATCGGGCGGCGGAGCATGTTGCGGCAGACCTGCTACAATCCGCAAAGTCTCAAGGCTGTTTCCTTGGGTCCCCAGCGCCTGAAATGTGCCGGCAATGTCCTTAAAGAACTTGCCTTTGGCGTCATCCAGCGGCGTGGAGGCATTGAACAGATTCTTGTGGTTATAGGGAATAATGACCGCATTGATCCCGGGAATTCCGACACGATCCACTTGCAACCACGGTCCGGCGCCGACTTTCAGCCCCTTGACTGTCCGCTCTGCGTGACGCGAAGTGCTTAGGTTGACACCGATTATCGAAGGAGCATCCTTTTTGCTGCTGACCAGCAGATTCGCCGGCATCCGAATGACAATGGCCTGCACGTTGTACCCCGCGAAAGTATCGCGACCACGAGTCAGATTATCTGCCGCATTTTGATCTCCGGCTTTCACCCCGGCCACAAAGCGCGAGAACCCAGGAATGTCGAAGAAGAACGGATCGTCCGTCTCACCAGCAAAGAACGTGATGCCGGGATTTGCGTTCGCGGCATTGGAAAGCTCATGGAAATCTTGCGGCGGCGGAGTGGCGCTTTCGCTCGGCTGATTCACCGGGATCTGATCGAACACTCCCTTCTTCCCCACGAGATTCTTTGGCACCGCACCGCGAAACTTCAGCGTGGCTGTCTGTGACGGTGAAGTGTCCGACCCAACGATCGCCCGTTCCGTGAAATTCACGTCGAGAAACAGATCCGGAATCGCGTCGCCGGTGTTTTCGATGGCAAACGTGATCCGAACCGCCGGATCGAAAAGAGCGAGGTTGTTACCTTCGCCCGGCACGATGAAACCATGCAAGGTACCGATGAGGACCACCTTCGAGTTATCGAGGGGATCCAGAAACGCATATAGATCCGCCAAGTCGGCCCCTGAGTCCGCGGCCACGGTCGGGCCATCGGCATGGTCGGATGCCCGCATATTGGCAAATGGCGCGAAGGCCAGCAGGAAGCTGGCTGCGCCGACAAGTGTGGAGATGAGACGGACGGATTTCATAATCATAGCATTCAGAATTGAGTTGCTGTTCCGCTACATGAGAGGCGAATCTATAACCATCAGCCTCTTTTGCGACCATGTTCCGTTTCATGCAAAGAAGTCAATGGTATTTGCGGCTCGGAATGAGTGGCTTCGGTTTGCTATTGGCGGTGATCCTTCTCAGCGTAGCAGCGGCTTGGTATTATCACATAAACGTCACGGGAGTGTCACCGGACCTTGCGACCCCAACGCGGATCGCAATAAAGAATTCATCGACACTGCGGCCACCGGAGTTAGTTCAAAGCGAAAAAGATAAGGATCCACTACCCATCCCCCCAACAACGATGGCCTCTCAAGCGGAACCGCGCGAGCCCATCTCGTCCCTCGAAGCTCAATACCACCACACGCGAGTCACAGCGGACCGAATCGAACTCGCCAGTGAAATCGCCAGTTGGAATGATTCAGCGGCAGTCCAGGCCATCGGCAGACTTTTTAAGTCCGAGGCTCATCCCGAAATAAAACTCGCCCTGCTTAGCGGGTTAAACGATATTAATTCAGAGGCGGCATTAGATGCACGACTGGACGTACTCACCTTCGCATTGCATGGTCAACCGCGAAACGTTCGCACCGCGGCACTCGATTCACTGGCACAGATAGACGATCCACGGATCGCGGCGCTATTGAAAAAGGTCATGACGACGGATCCCGATCACGAGGTTCGAGTGACCGCAACTGCATTGTATGAAGCTGTCCGGCAGTAAGTCGGGGGATTAGCGATTAGCGCGCGCTCACCGGGATTGATTTCAAAATCACCTTACCCACTTTGTCCGCATTCAATTCGGTGAACCAAAGGTTCTCGTCAGGGCCGCAAATAATGCGATGCATCACGGTTTTCCGCGTGGGCACCTGGTAGTAAGTCATCGGAACATTGGAGATATCCGAGTTCTTCGCGTTCAGGATGGACTTATCCAGTTTGATCACGTGGTCAGGACCGGCTGGCGTCTCGGTCATGCTGCCGCTGGAATGGCAACTCGCACCGCAATTCACATATTGCTGAACCCATAAGTTATTCTCCGAGTCGAAGGCGGCCGCGGCCAGGATCGCATCGGGTTCCGTCATTGGAATCGGGAACTCGGTGATGTTCCCATCCATATCGATGCGACCAATCTTGTTTCCTGCTTCCTCAGTGAACCACATGGCGTTGCCGCCGTTGGGCTCCGGAATAATGGCGATTGGCCGGCTATTCGGTGTGGGGATTGAAAACTCGGTAATGACTCCATTGGGTGTGATCCGACCGATCTTATTACCCACCAACTCGGTGAACCACATGTTCCGGTCCGGCCCTGCTTTGATATAGATCGGGACGCTTCCAACTGTCGGAATCGCGAAGGTTTGCACCGTGCCGTCCTCCGGCTTTAGCTTGCCTATGGTCCCGGTCGACTTCCCGGTGAACCACACCGTCTTTCCATCCGTGTCGATGCCGAGTCCGTGCGGGTGTGTATTGATCTCATCCTTTGAGGACGTGCAGTTCAAGGCCACATCGTACTGCGCCGCAATCCCGCCGGCAGCATCCAGACGAACGATCTTCCCGCTGAATTCCAGCGTCAGCCAGAGCTGGTTGGCGGCATCAAACTCGATCCCATGTGGTCCGCTTCCCTTCGGCATCGAGTGAAACGCCGTCTTGCCATCCAGATCCATTTCCACCACCTCGTCATAGTTTTGTCCGGTAATCCAAAGCTTCGCAGACTTCCCAAACGTGATCTCGTGCGTTGAGCCACCGTACTCCTGAGTCTTCGTGGGGTACTTGATGGCAAACTCTTCGATGCCAGTCTTCGGCGCCGGCGGAGTAGCGCAAAACGCGGCGGTGTTCGCCCCCAAAATGGCCGCCAGGAAACGAGTAGCGAGACGGAAGTGCCTGGATAGCGTCATATGGGTGTCATGCATAAGAAGGGAGAATGTGGTCAAGCATCAAAAACGAAAGGACTTATCCCCACAAATTCCAGCGGATGCTGGGCGCGCATTTTTGAGGGGAGGCTGGCGAACGGCGCTGCCCGGAGGGAAGGCGCGCTTGTTCATCCCGCGGATGGGACCCAATAGGACAAATGGGACGGATGGGACTT